>Ga0222420_100137_pt1 | contig 127028 bp, 120 predicted proteins | sample 3A2ome_FD_182470 | JGI IMG/M metagenome (GOLD analysis project Ga0222420, IMG submission 182470) | Enriched microbial communities from leaf-cutter ant dump, University of Wisconsin, Madison, United States - 3A200A (version 2) | ecosystem: Environmental > Terrestrial > Nest > Insects nest > Nest...
GCCGCCAAACTTGTTCGACAGAACGGTCGTGATCGCCGCCGTCAACGTCGTTTTGCCGTGGTCAACGTGACCAATCGTACCCACGTTCACGTGCGGCTTGGTACGTTCAAACTTGCCTTTTGCCATGGCTGACTCCTGACCTGGATTGCGCTTTTGACTGAAGCTTCAGACTGAAGAAAAGTACTTTGGAAATTAGTGGTGCCCATGGCGCGGATCGAACGCGCGACCTCTCCCTTACCAAGGGAGTGCTCTACCACTGAGCCACATGGGCATATAAAGCTTGGAGCGGGTGAAGGGAATCGAACCCTCGTCGTAAGCTTGGAAGGCTTCTGCTCTACCATTGAGCTACACCCGCGGCTACCCTTTCACCTTCTCTTTCCCAAACCTTTCAACATCAGGCCAAAAAGCCCTGCAGCCTTCCTTGCAAAGGCCGCCCGGCGCTTTCTGGGCCTTACATTGCAAATCCAGGCCAACTGCGCCTGGATTCGAGTATGGGTCTCTGGTGGAGGAGGTTGGATTCGAACCAACGTAGGCGCAAGGCCAACAGATTTACAGTCTGCCCCCTTTAACCACTCGGGCACCCCTCCAGAGAATTCGAGATTATGAACACTTTCGGATCCGGTGTCAAACGATTCGGACGAAATATTCAAAAATCCCGTTCTGCTGCTTCCGCGTTCGCGTGCAGAGGGGGCGTAGCTTACAGGTTTCCGCGAATCGCTGCACGAAAAAGATCGGCGTACTGCTCAGCCGTATAGTCGACCGGGTTGGTGCCGGCCGAGGGATCCGCGGCCGCCATGCGCCCGACCCGCTCGGCCTGGGACTCGTCGATGCCGATATCCGCCAGCGTATGGGGAATGCCGAGGGTCTCGCGCAACGCCAGCACCCAGTCGAGCACGGCGCCGGAGCCGCTGCCCGGCAGGTCCAGATAGCGCGCCAGCGCCTCCAGCCGCGGCGCCACCGCGTGCTGGTTGGCCTTCAGCACATAGGGCATGAGAATGGCGTTGAGCGTCCCGTGGTGCGCGTCGTACAGCGCCCCCAGGGGGTGCGCCAGCGCATGCATGGCGCCCAGCCCGCGCTGGAAGGCCGTGGCGCCCATGCTGGAGGCCACCAGCATCTGCTGGCGCGCCTGCAGGTCGGACCCGTCCGCCACCGCCTGGGGCAGGTACTCCTTGATCAGGCGCATGCCCTCGACCGCGATGCCGGCCGCCATCGGATGGAAGAACGGCGAACAATAGGCCTCCAGATTGTGCGACAGCGCATCCATCCCGGTCGCGGCCGTGATCTTGGGCGGCAGGCCGACGGTCAGTTCCGGGTCCAGGATCACGATGGCCGGCAGCATGCGCGCGTGGAAAATGATGCGCTTGACCTCGGCGGACTCGTCGGTGATGACCGACGCGCGCCCCACCTCGGAGCCCGTGCCGGCGGTGGTGGGCACCGCCACCACCGGCGCCATGCCGGCCACGTCCACCCGCAGGTAGTTGTCGCCGACGTCTTCGAAGTCCCATAGGGGACGCTTCTGCCCCGCCATCAGCGCAATCGCCTTGGCCGCGTCCAGCGCCGACCCGCCGCCCAGGGCGATCACCCCGTCATGGCGCCCCTTCCTGTAGGCCGCCACGCCGTCATCCACGTTGCGGCCCGTGGGATTGCCCTTGATCTCGTGGAACAGGCCGCATTCCAGGCCCGCCTGCCGGCACGCGGCCACCGCGCCGCCCACCATCGGCAGCGCCGCGAGTCCGGGATCCGTCACGAGCAGCGGGCGCGCCATACCGAGTTCGCGGCACCAGGCGGGCAATTCTTTGACGCGGCCGGGGCCGGCCTTGATGGCGGTGGGGTAATTCCAGTTGACGCTGGGCACGGTCATGGTTCGCTTCCTGTAGGCATTGGCGTCAGACGCTGCGCAGATGAAAGGACTTGGCTTGCGTGAGCTGTTCGTATCCGACCGAGGACAGCGACACGCCGCGGCCCGAATTCTTGACTCCAGTCCAGGCCAGCGCAGGATCGAGGTAGTCGCAGCGGTTCATGAAGAAGGTGCCCGCGCGGACCTGGCGGCCGATGTGGAGCGCAGCCTCTTCGTCCTGCGTGAAGGCCGCGGCGGTCAGGCCGTAGGGACTGTCGTTCATCAGCGCAACGGCCTGCTCGTCGCTGTCGACCGGCATGATGCCCACGACCGGCCCGAAGCACTCGTCGTTCATGATCCGCATGCGGTGGTCCACCTGCGTCAGGAGGGCTGGCGCGACATAAGGCGAATCTTTGCTCGCCTTTTCAAAATGCGAATGATCTATCATGTTACGCGCGCCTGCCGACACGGCCTCATCGACGACTTCGCGGATCTCGGCGGCGGCCCGGGACCGGACGACCGGCCCGAGCGTCGTTTCTTCGTGCAGCGGATTGCCCAGCACATAGCCTTGCGTCAACGCGACGGCGCGCTCGACGAATTCATCGTACAGCGGCCGCGCCACGTAGATGCGCTGGATACCGCAGCAGGACTGGCCCGAATTGAAATAAGCGCCGTCCACCAGCGTTTCGACGGCATGTTCGATCCTGGCGTCCGCCCGCACGTAGGCCGGGTCATTGCCGCCCAGCTCCAGGCCGACGCCGATGAACCGCCCTGCCGCGCCCTCCTCCACGGCGCGTCCGCCCCGCACCGAGCCGGTAAAGGACACATAGCCGATCTCGGGCGCGCGGATCAGCCGCTGCGCGATATCGTGGCTGGCATGCAGATACTGGAACACGCCCAGGGGCGCGCCGGCCTCGCGGAACGCGCGCTCGATGAATTCCGCGCACAAGGGCGTCTGGTCGGAGTGCTTGAGGATGACGGTATTTCCCGCCATCAGGGCGGGAACGATGCTGTTCACCGCGGTCAGCAAAGGGTAGTTCCATGGCGCGATCGTCAGGGCGACGCCGATAGGTTCGCGGCTGATGAAGCGCGTGAGCCCGGCCTGCGCCGGAACCCGGATGGGCGCCAGCGCCTCGGCGGCGATCGAGATCATATGCCGCGCGCGGGCCTCGAAGCCCGCCACCTCGCCGGGCGTATAGCGCAAGGGCCGGCCCATCTGGATGGTGATGGCGCGCGCGATCTCGTCCTTGGCGGCGACGAAGCGGTCCACCGCGGCCGACACAAGGCGCCCCCTCCCCTCCACGCCCAGCGCCTGCCAGCCCGGCTGCGCGGCCTGGGCATCGGCAAGCGCCCGCGCGATCTGCGCCTCGCTGGCGTAGGGACGGCGGACGACCTCGCGCCCGTCGATGGGACTGATGGTGATGAGTTCCTGTGTCATGGCGGCCCCGTGCGAGCGGATTGGTCGGGTTCAGATGATTTCGAAGTAGCGCGCCAGTTCCCAGTCGGTCACGTGGCGCCGGTACTGCCGTTCTTCCCATTCGCGCGTCGCCACGTAATGCTCGACGAAGGCGTCGCCGAACAGCTCGCGCGCGGCCCGGGATTCGCGCAGGCGCTGGGCGGCCTCCCACAAGGTGTTGGGCAGGCGCAGATGCGCGGGAAACTGCTGCGCATAGGCGTTGCCCTGCACCATCGGCTCGGGCTCCAGGCCCTGCTCGATGCCATGCAGGCCGGAAGCCAGCGCGGCCGACAGGGCCAGATAGGGATTGGCGTCGGCCGACCCGATGCGCACTTCGACGCGCTGCGATTTGTCGCTGCCCGGAATGAGCCGCAGCGCGGTGGTGCGGTTCTCCATGCCCCAGGTGGCGTCCAGCGGCGCCCAGTATCCCGGCACCAGGCGCGAGTAGCTGTTGATGGTCTGCGCGTACAGGGCCATGAATTCGGGCAGGTAGCGCTGCACGCCCGCCATGAAGGACGCCTGCGTGGCGCTCATGCCATGCGGCCGGGACTCGTCGTAGAACGCGGAGCGCCCGCTCTGCCTGTCGCGCAGCGACAGGTGTATGTGGCCGCTCTGCCCCGGATGGTCGTGCGACCACTTCGCCATGAAGGTCGCCATCAGGCCGTTCTGCTGCGCCAGCGCCTTGGCGAAGGTCTTGAAGAGGAAGGCTTTGTCGCCCGCGGCCGCGGCCTGGTCGACCGCGAGGGCGGCTTCCAGCACGCCCGGCCCGGTTTCGGTGTGCAGGCCTTCGATGGGCATGTCCATGCGCTCGCACAGATCCAGGAGCTTGCGGTAGAAGTCGCCTTCGACCGTGCTGCGCAGCACCGAGTAGCCGAAATTCCCGGGCGTCCAGTTCTCCAGGTTGCGATAGTGCTTCGCCCGCACCGAATGCGGCGTTTCGCGGAACATGAAGAACTCGTACTCCAGGGCCGCATAGGCGTCGTAGCCCATGGCGGCGGCACGGTCCAGGATACGGTGCAACAGGCGCCGCGGACAGATGGCGCCGGCGTCGCCCTCGAATTCCGCCAGGAACAGCAGCATGTCCTCGCCCCCGGGCCCCTGTTCCAGCGGCAGCCTGCGGCCGGTGTGCGGCAGGATCCTGAGCTTGGCGTCGGGATAGGCGGTATGCCAGCCGGTGTACTTGGTGTTGTCGTAGAGCTGGTCGTCGAGATCCCAGCCGAACACCACGTCGCAAAACGCCAGTCCCGAGCGCAGCGCGCCCAGGAACTTGTCGCGGCGCAGGTACTTGCCCAGCATGACGCCGTCGACGTCGGACAAGCCGACCTTGATATGCGAAAGCGTGCTGGCTTGCACCAGCCGCTCCGCGTCTTCCACCGTTGCTACCCCTAGTGCATGCATGCTCGTTCACCTTGCTGTGGCTGAAGCGTTGCGTTGGCCTGCGGGCGGGCTGCGCGGCATTCAGGTCATGGCCGCCTCCAGCACCCGCAACGCCTGGCGATGCAGTTGCGGCGTGGCGGCCGCGACCACGCGGCCCTGCGATTCGAGGCCTAGCGGCTGCCCCGACCAATCGGTAATGACGCCGCCCGCCCCTTCGATCACGGGCATCAGCGCCAGGTAGTCGTACGGCTGCAGCCCGGCTTCGACCACCAGGTCGACATGGCCGCTGGCCAGGAGCCCGTAGCTGTAGCAGTCGCCGCCGTAGCGGCGCATGCGCGCGGCCTGCGCCAGCGCGTCGAAGGCGGCCAGCTCGGCGCCGGCGAATATGTCCGGCGAGGTGGCGTACAGAATGGCCTGGCGCAGCTCGGTGCACCCGCTGGCGCGGCAGGCCTCGCCGTTCAGCGTGGCGGGCGCGCCCGCCGCGCCGACCCAGCGTTCTTCCAGCATGGGGATGTCGATCAACCCCAGTACGGGCCTGCCTCGGTGCAGCAGCGCCAGCAGGGTGCCCCACAGCGGATTGCCGGAGATGAAGGCGCGCGTGCCGTCTATCGGGTCCAGCGACCACACCAGCTCGGCCTCGGTGTGCGAAGCGCCGAATTCCTCGCCGAAGATGCCGTGATCGGGGTATTCCCGGGCGATGGCCTCGCGCAGGGCGGCTTCGACTTCCCTGTCGGCCTGCGTGACCGGGCTTTCATCCGCCTTGGTGTCGACCGCCAGCGGATGCCGGAACCACTTGCGCGACAAGGGCCGCACCCGGTCCGCCAGCGCCCGGGCGAACGAGCAATAGGCGGCTAGCTGCGACGCGGATAACGGCAATGAAGTTTGCATCGACGATGCCTCCAGGCGTGGCGGCAGGAGCGCGTACGCCAAAAAACGCTCTGCCCGCGAGCGGCCCCAAGCCAGAAAAAAACCTGAAATACAGGTTTTTCCAGTCTAGACACGTTGCCACAAATTTGCAAACATACCTAAAACTGCAACCCGATCCCGTCTTGCAGCCGCAGTCCGCATATGTAGCTCGCCACCGTTGCCGCGTATTCCAACCGGAGTCCCATCATGCAATGTATGAAGAAGCTCAGCCTTGTGGTTGCAGTAATTTCCCTAAGTTATGCACAGGCCCATGCCGGCGCGATCACGGTCTACACCGCGCTGGAGGAAGACGAGATCGCGGCCTACCTGAAGGCGGCCAACGCGGCCATGCCCGACATCAAGGTGAATGTGCTGCGCCTGTCCACCGGCGACCTGGGCGCGCGCCTGATCGCCGAAGCCTCGAACCCGCAGCAGGACCTCATCTGGGGTTTCGCCGTCAGCAACATGCTGGACCCGCGGCTGCAGAACCTCCTGGAACCGTATGCGGCCAAAGGCATGGACGCCCTGCCCGCCCGCTACAAGGACGCCGACAAAAAGTGGTTCGCGGCCACCGGCTACGTCGCCGCCTTCTGTGTGAACACCGACAGGCTGAAGTCCAAGAACCTGCCCATGCCCACGTCGTGGGAGGACCTGGCCAAACCCGCCTACAAGGGCGAGATCGTCATCCCCAGCCCGGCGGCGTCCGGCACGGGCTATCTGCAGATCGTCGCCCTGCTGCAGGGGCTGGGCCAGGAAAAGGGCTGGGCGCTGCTCAAGGACCTGGACAAGAACGTGGCGCAGTACACGCCGTCCGGCTCGCGCCCCTGCAAGATGGCGCGCGCCGGCGAATACGCGATCGGCGTGTCCTTCGCCTTCCCCGCCATGCAATCCATCGAAGAGGGCTACCCCATCAAGATGGTGATCCCTTCCCAGTGGGTGGGCTACGAGCTCGAGGCCTCCGGCCTGATGAAGACCGCCAAGAATCCGGCGGACGCCAAGCGCTTCCTGGACTGGACCCTGTCGGAACAGGCCGGCGGCCTGTACAGCAAGTACAAGGAGCTCGTCACCATCCCCGGCGCCGCCCCCAACAAGGCGGCGGAAGCCGCGGGCCTGCCGAAGGACCTGGGCACGGTGCTGTATCCCGTGGACTTCCAGAAATCGGCGGCGGAACGGGACGCCACGATCAAGACCTGGCAGCAAACCATCAAGCGTTGACGGCATCGCGGCCGGCAGCGCCGGCCGCCGCCCGTCCTGGAGACGCCATGTACCTGGAACTGCGCGGGATACGCAAGACTTTCGACGGCTCGGTCGCGCTGGAAGACATAGACCTGTCCGTGGGCGAACACGAGTTCGTCTGCCTGCTCGGCCCCAGCGGCTGCGGCAAGACCACCTTGCTGCGCATCGTGGCGGGGCTGCTGCCTTTCGACCGCGGCGCCATCACGCTGGGCGGGCGCGACCTCAGCGCGCTGCCGGCGCGCAAGCGCGGCTTCGGCATCGTGTTCCAGTCGTATTCCCTGTTTCCCAACATGACCGTGGCCGAGAACGTGGGCTACGGCCTGCGCATCCGCGGCGAAGGCCGCGACCGCATCGCCTCGCGGGTGCGGGAGCTGCTGGCGCTGATCAAGCTGCCCGACTACGCCGAACGTTATCCGCACCAGCTATCGGGCGGCCAGCAGCAGCGCGTGGCCCTGGCGCGCGCGCTGGCCGTGGATCCGGCGCTGATCCTGCTGGACGAGCCCCTGTCCGCGCTGGACGCGCGGGTGCGCACCGATATGCGCGCCGAGATCCACGAAGTGCAGCGCCGCCTGAAAATCCCCACGATCATGGTGACGCACGACCAGGAAGAGGCGCTGACGCTGGCGGACAAGATCGTCTGCATGAACGACGGGCGCATCGAGCAGGTGGGCTCGCCGGCCGATCTGTACCTGCGGCCGCGCACCCGCTTCGTGGCGAACTTCGTCGGACTGAGCAACCTGCTGCCGACCGACTGGGTGCGCGATGCGATGCCCGGGCTGCTGGCGACGCGGCCCGAAGGCGCCAGCGAGCGCTACGAAGCCTGCCTGCGGCCCGAAAACCTGCGCGTGGCGGCGGACGAGCACGGGGCGGGCCGCGTGCAGGACCTGACCTTCATGGGCAACCTGACCCGCCTGCGCGTCGCCTGGCGCGGACGCGAACTGGTGGTGGAACAGCATGGCGCTGCCGGGCTGTCGCGCGGCGCCCCCGTGCGCCTGGATGCGGAACCCGGCCAATGCGCCTGGGTCAGCACATGACGGCCGCCCCCATCGGCCGCGGAGCCCTTGAGTGAGCGCCGCCCACGCCAGCCCGGCCATCGCGGCGCCGGCCGGCCGCGCACCGTGGTCGGCGGACCGGCTGCTGCTGTGGACCTGCGTCGGCATACCGCTGGCGGGCCTGGCGCTGTTCTTCCTGTATCCGCTGGCGACCGTCGCCTGGCGCAGCCTGGCCGAGAAGGACGGCTCCATCGGCCTGGGCAACTACGCCGAGGTCTTCGCCACCCGCGGCATCCTGACCGCCACGCTGAACAGCCTGGTCATGAGCTTCGCCACCACGGCCGTCAGCATCGTGCTGGGCTTCGCCGTCGCCTACGGACTGGACCGCAGTTGCATGCGCGGCAAGGCCATCGTGCGGCTGGCGCTGGTGCTGCCCTTGCTGGCCCCCTCGCTGGTTCAGGGGCTGGGGCTGATCTTCCTGCTGGGACGCAACGGCCTGGTGCATCGCTGGACCGGCTGGGAAATCGATATCTACGGCTTCTGGGGCCTGCTGATCTCCAACGTGTTCTATGCCCTGCCCCAGGCCGTGCTGATCCTGCAGGCGGCCTTGCGCAACATGGACGCGCGCTACTACGACGCGGCGGAAGTCATGGGCGCGTCCGGCGCCCGCCAGTTCTTCGACATCACCCTGCCCAACTGCAAGTTCGGCCTGCTCAGCGCGGCCTTCGTGGTGTTCGTCATCACCATCACCGACTTCGGCAACGCCGCGGTGATCGGCGGCAACTACCGCGTGCTGGCCACCGAGATCTACAGCCAGGTATCCGGACAGATGAACTTCGGCATGGGCTCCGTGGTGGGCATCCTCTTGCTGCTGCCGTCGCTGATCTCGGTGCAGATCGAACGCGTGGCCTCGCAGCGCCAGTTCGGATCGGCCTCGTCCGGCGGGCTGAGAGTCGCGCCGCAGCCGGCCCGCGGGCGCGACGCGGCCTTCGGCGCCGGCGTGCTGCTCGCAGGCGGCACGATCATCGTCACGGTGGCCACGGTGGTCTTCGCCAGCTTCATGCGGCTGTGGCCGTACCGCATGGAGTGGACGCTGAAGCACTACGACATCACGGTCAGCGGCGGCTATGGGCCGCTCTGGACGTCCCTGTACCTGTCGCTGGCCGCGGCGGGCGGCGGGGTGCTGCTGCTGTTCTTCCTGAGCTTCGGCGTGTGCCGCATCCCGCGCGCCTGGGCCAAGCTGGTGTACATGGTGGCGGTGCTGCCGGTAGGGGTGCCGGGGCTGGTCCTGGGCCTGTCCTACATCTTCGCCTTCAATGCGCCGGGCACGCCGCTGTACGCGCTCTACGGCAGCGCCGCGCTGATCGCGCTGTGCAACTTCTACCACTACCACACGCAGGGCTTCCTGACGATGATGACGGGCATGCGCGCCGTGCCGCAGGCGCTGGAGGAAGCGGTGAGCTGCCTGGGCGGCGGCACGCTGCGGGTGCTGCGCGACGCGGTGCTGCCGCTGATCGGCCCCACCGTGCTCGGCGTCTTCTTCTTCCTGTTCATGCGTTCCATGGTCACCCTCTCGGCGGTGATCTTCCTGGTGACCCCGTCCGTCAGCGTCGCCCCGGTATCGGTGCTGCGCCTGGACGAAGCCGGGTTCGTCTCGCAGGCGGCGGCCTATTCAACCCTTATCATGCTGGTCGTTGGAGGTTCCCTGCTGGTGTTGCGCGCCCTGATCGCCTGGGCCGCAAGGCGGCGGGCTTAGACTAGGAAACATCGGACATGTGGCAAGAAGAGCGGTACCAGAGAATCCGCGCCCTGCTGTCTTCGTTGCAGCAGGTATCGACCGACCGCATCGTCGGCGAACTCGGCGTATCGCGGGAGACGGTCAGGCGGGACCTGCTGGAACTGGAGGCGCTGGGAGAATTGCGCCGCGTGCATGGCGGCGCGGTGCCGGTGCATAGCGAGCCCCCCATCGCGGAACGCGTGCATACCCGCGTCAAATACAAGCGCGCCATCGCGCGCGCCGCCGCGGGCCTGGTATCCAGCGGCCAGACCCTGTTCCTGGACGCGGGCAGCACCACCAGCGTGCTGGCCGACGAACTGGCCAAGCTGTCGGGCCTGACCGTCATCACCAATTCGTTCGACGTGGCCCTGAAGATAGGCACCGCGGGCAGCGGCGCGAACCAATTGATCATGCTGGGCGGCTCGGTGGACGGCCCGGTATGCGCCACCGCCGGCGACATCACGATTGCCGAAATCCACCGCTACCGCGCCGACCTGGCCCTGCTGTCGCCGGTGGGCGTGGACGCGGAATGCGGCGCCACCAACTACGACCTGCGCGAAGCCGAGGTGGCTCGCGCCATGGCCGCCAGCGCCAAGCAACTGGTGCTGCTGGCCGACTTCAGCAAGATCGGCCTGTGCAGCCGCGTTTCCTACTGCGGCGCCGACCGGATAGACCATCTGGTCACCAATGCCAGCGCCCAGAAATCGCCGGCCTACCCGGCCCTGAAATCGGCGGTGGGGCGCGTCCTGGCGGTATGAGGCAGGGCCTCAGTCCAGGGACACGCCGGCGGCCTTGACCATGCCTGCCCAATAGACCGTGTCTTCCTGAAGCCGCGTCTTGAACGCGTCGGGCTGGCTGCCCACCGCCCAGCTACCGCCGCTGTTGATCTTCGCGATCACGCCGGGCGACTTCATCGCCTGTCCCACCGCCTGCGCCAGGTAGGCGATGCGTTCCGGCGGGGTGCCCGCGGGCGCGAACAGGCCGTACCAGTCGTCGGCGGTGATGCCGTCCATGCCCGCCTGCTTGAGCGTGGGCGCGCCCTTGAACAGGCCGATGTTGTTCTCGTGGCTGAGCGCCAGGATGCGCAGCTTGCCCGCGGCCACCATGGGCTCGGCCGACGCCGGCGACGTAATCAGCATGTCCACGGTGCCGCCCATCAGGTCGGTAATGGCGGGCGCCGCGCCCCGGTAGGGCACGTGCACGAGTTTCACGCCGGCCTTCTGCGACACCAGCGCCCCCATCAGATGGCTCATGGTGCCGTTGCCGGGCGTCGCGTAGGTGATGGCGCCCGGCTGCTTGCGCGCGGCGTCCAGATAGTCGTTCAGGGTCTGGTACGGGCTCTCGGTGCGCGCCACCAGCACCAGCGGCGCCGAAGTGATCTGCGAGATGGGCACGAAGTCCTTGACCGGATCGAAGCCCACGTTCTTGTACAGGCGCGGGTTGACCGCCATCACGCTGGTCTGCGACATCACCAGCGTATAGCCGTCGGGCTTGGCCCGCGACACTTGCGCGGTGCCGACGTTGCCGCCGGCGCCCGAACGGTTTTCCACCACCACGCTTTGCCCCGTGATGGCGCCCAGCTCCTGCGCAAGCAGGCGCGCGACGCCGTCATTGCCGCCGCCCGGCGGAAACGGCGAGACGATGGTGATGGCCTGCCTGGGATAGTCGGCCAGCGGCGCGGGCGCCTGGGCCTGGGCGGCGCCCGCCCACAACATGCCGGCCAGGGCCGCGGCGGCGGCCCCGCGTGCGTACGATGCGATCTGCTTCATCTGGATTTCCCCTTGTGTCGGCGGCCGGATACTCGGCCGTCCTCTGCATTTCGGTTCGCCATGAACCGTCCGCACCCCGGCGGCGCTTGCCGCGGGGTGTACTGCCTCAATCGTTGCGTTGGCCGCGCTGGCGCGGCGCCGGACGTCAGCCGGCCGGGAAGCGGTAGGCCGCCAGCTCGCGTTCGTCGATCTGCTTGACCAGGTTGGTCTCCCAGGCCAGGTACTGGCGCGCGGCGGCCTTGTTGCCGTCGTGGCGGTCGTGTACGAAGAACAGGTAGTCGATGCAATCGGCGTCGGCGGGCTCGTCGGGCGTGGATTCCAGCGCAATGCCCTGACCCGACCAACCGGCCGGCGTTCCGGCATTGGCGCTGATGTCCTGCACACCCCGCGCCCGCAGGTCCTGTGCCGCCCACGCGGCCAGCGCGGCGTCTTCGGCCAGCAGGACCACGGGACGCGCGGCATCCAGGTCCAGGCGGTCGAAGCGCGGGCGGATGGCCCAGCGCGCGCCGGCGATATGCCTGGCGCGGTAGCGCATGCCGGGGCGGATGTCGACGAGCTGCGCGCCTTGCGCCATCGCGGCCGCCAGCGCGGCGTCGTCCAGCACGCGGATCGCCGGCGCGCACGTCTGGTCCGTGCCCTGTTCCAGCCCGGCGTCCACGCCTTCCTTCAGCACGCAGGCATCCCAGCCCATCAGCCGCAGCCAGCTAGCGATGACCGGCGCGCGCACGCCTTCGGCGTCGAACACGACGATACGTGCGCCTCTTATGGCCACGTACTGGTCGGTGGCCTGGATGAGCTGGCCCCCGGGCGCGTGCTGCGCGCCCGGGAGCGAACCCTGGGCGTACTCTTCGGCGCTGCGCACATCGCACAGGAAAGTGCTGCGCGTCGCGTCGCGCAGCCAGGCCTGGACGTCTTCCGCGGAAACCGTGGGCACGCCATGGCGCTCGGCCAGCGCCGCAGAGCGCTGCGCCAGCGCGGGCAGGTCCTGCGGCGCGATGTCGTCGCCGTAGCGGCGCTGCGCGCCATGTTCCAGTTGCAGGTCTTCGAGATACCAGCCCTGCGTGCCGTTCTCCAGCGCATAGACGGGATTGGGCACGCCCAGGTTGATCAGCGTCTGCGCGCCGATGATGCTGCGCGTGCGGCCCGCGCAATTGATGACGATGGTGGTCCGCGGGTTCCTGGCCAGCGTATGGGCGCGCAGCGCCAGTTCGCCGTTGGGGCAGCAGACGCCGCCCGGAATGCTCATCTTCTGGTATTCGGCATAGGGCCGGCCGTCCAGCACGATCAGGTCGTCGCCGCGCTGCTGGCGCTCGGCCAATTCGCGCGCGCCGATGCGCGGGGTGTGGAAAACTTCTTCGGCCAGTTCGCCGAAGGTCTTGCTGGGCACGTTCACGCCAGCGAAGGCGGCGTAGCCGTCCTGCCGCCACTGCGCGATGCCGCCTGCCAGGCGATGCACGTTGCGATAGCCCAGCGCGGCCAATGCGCGCGCCGCGCGCGCCGCCGTATCGTCGGTGCCGCCTTCGTCGTAGATCGCCATGCGCACATCGCGCCGCGGCGCCAGGCGCACGATGTCCACCTCGATCCGGCTATACGGAACCGGCACCGCGTAGAACAGGTGGGACTCGCCGTACTGGCCGTGTTCGCGCACGTCCAGCAACGCGATCTCGCCGCCGTCGTGCAGCCATTGCTTGAGCGTGTGCGAATCGATGTCGGCGACGGAGTGGTCTGGTGTGGGGTGCATCATCGAATTCAAAGGGAACGGGAAACAGGGGAAAGCGCGGTCAGCGCGTGTTCGAGGTCGGCGATGAGGTCTTCGGGATCCTCGAGGCCGATGTGCAGGCGCGCCATGGCGCCGCGCCGCCCCGGTGCGGGCAGCGACCGGCAGGCGTCCAGCTTGACGGGTATCACGAGGCTTTCGAAGCCGCCCCACGACGCGCCGATGCCGAAGAGCCGCAGGCCGTCTATCAGGCGCTCGATGTCCTCTTCGCGGTACTCGCCTGCAAACTCCACCGTCAGCAGGCCGTTGGAACCGCTGCAATCGCGCTTCCAGATGGCGTGCGAAGGATCTCCGGGCAAGGCCGGGCACATAACCCGCGCCACTTCCGGACGGCCCAGGAGCCAGTCCGCCACGCGCAAGGCGCTGCGCGCATGCTGCGCCATGCGCAGGGGCAGCGAACGCATGCCCCGCAGCACCAGGAACGCGTCGTCGGCGCCGACGGTCTGGCCCAGGTCTATCGTGGCGCGTTCCAGCGCCCGCCACGCCCGCGCGTTGGCCACGACCGCGCCCATCATGACGTCGGCGTGTCCGCCCAGGTACTTGGTGGCCGCCAAGATGGAGATATCGGCGCCCAGCGCGAGCGGCTGGCACAGCAAGCCGGACGCCCAGGTGTTATCCACAGCCAGCCAGCAATCGTGCTGGCGCGCCAGGCCGGCAAGCGCCGGCAGGTCCGGCATCTCGTAGGTCAGCGAGCCCGGCGATTCCGCGTAGATCATGCGCGTATTGGGACGGATGAGCGCGGCAATGCCGGCGCCGTCGGGCCGGTAGTACGTATATTCGATGCCCAGCCGCGACAGGTGCTCGGCGCAGAAGCGGCGCACGGGCTCGTACACCGCGTCGGTGAGCAGCACGTGGTCGCCTGCGCGCAAGTAGGCGAGCAGCACGGTGGCGATGGCGGCCTGTCCGGTGGGGTACAGCTTGGCGCGATGGCCGGCTTCCAGCTCGACCAGCGCGTCTTCGAGCGCGTGCGTGCTGTCGGTGCCGCGCGCGCCGTAGGACGGCAGGCGTTCCTCTTCGCGGCGGGCGCGCGTATCGCGCCAGGCCTGCACGCTGTCGAAGACGTAAGTGCTGGCGCGCGTGACGGGCGTGTTGACCCAGCCTCGATGGGGACGCCCTGCGCGCAGCAGGCGCGTCGCGGGCCGGAAGGGCTTGTCCATGATCAGCGGCGGGTCTGCACGCCGATCGGCATGACCTTGCACGTGCCGGCTTCCAGGTCGAACGCCAGGCGCTCGGTCAGCGTCTCCAGCGCGCGTCCGTACATGTGCAGGTGGCGGATGACGCTGTCGCCCTGGATTTCCACGGCATGGATATCGTCCGGCATCAGCGCGATGCCGGCGCCCGGTCCGACCACGACGGTGCCGGTCTTTTCCAGGCGGCCCACGCCCGGCTGGGTACCATCGTCGACGCGGTCGTAGACGTAGTTGTATTCCACGCCTTCCACGGCGGCGATACAGGCCCAGGTCGTGTGATTGTGCGGGACGATCTGCTTGCCGGGGCGCATCACGTTCAGGTAAAGCGCGTAGCTTTTGTCCGCGTCTTCGGCGATCAGGTAGCGCGCCTGGCGCTCGCCGTCTTCGGGCGCGGGGTAGCGGTCCGCGGCCCACCAGTCGGTGTGGCCGGCCAACCCGACCAGCTCGTCCAGCACCAGCTTCAGGCTGTCCCGGTTCAGCCCCTTATTTCCTACAGTTTTTTTAATATTTCCGATGGCGCCGTCGATGCCGGCCTGATGGGGATGCGGGTTGCTCACGTTCATTTTCCCTGTATTTGGTCGTTGTCGGATTTAATGTATCGCCGCGAGCAGGCTCGAACAATTTAAATTGCCTTAATATTCCATTAGCGTTCCTAATACTTCTGAACATTCCATGCGCAACCTGGATCTGGACCTGCTCCGCACGCTGGCGGCCATCGCCCAGTACGAAACGTTCTCGGAAGCGGCCAACCGGCTCTACAAAACGCAGTCGGCCGTCACGCAGCAAATGCAGCGGCTGGAATCCACCATCGGCCAGCCCCTGTTCGAAAAGCAGGGCCGCAACAAAGTGCTGTCGTCGCACGGCCGGCGCCTGGTGGAATACGCCCGCCACATCCTGGCCATCAACGACGAGGCGCTGCGCGCGCTGCAGGACGGCCCGCTGGAAGGAGACCTGAGGCTGGGCGCCCCGCTCGACGTGGCGGACACCATCTTGCCCACGCTGCTGATGCACATCGCCCGTTCGGCGCCGCGCGTGAAACTCGAGATCCGCACGGACCGCAGCCCCTTCCTGATGGACGCGCTGCGGGCCGGCGAAATCGACCTGACGATCTCCACCCGCTACGACCAGGACTTCGAGGGCGTGGCGCTGCGCACCTCGCCCACGGTGTGGCTGGCGTCCGCCGACTATGTGCATGACCCGCACTCCCCCGTGCCGCTGGTGCTGGCCGACGAGCCCAGCATCTTCCGGCGCCTGGCCCTCAATGCGCTGGAACAGGCGCAGGTGCCCTGGCATACCAACTACGTGGCGCCGAACCTGGTGGGAATTAAGGCGGCGCTGCGCGCCCGGCTGGGCGTGACGGCGCGCAGCGTGGAACTGCTGGGTCCGGAGATGCGCGTGCTGGGCGAAAAGGAAGGGCTGCCCCCCTTGCCGGACGTGACGTACTTCCTGTGGATAAGGCGCGACCTGATCAATCCGCTGACGCGGCAGGTCTACGACATGCTCAAGACCAACCTGGGCCTGGCGCAGCAGGGCGACGCGGCGGCCTAGCCGCCACGGCGCTCAATAGCGGTCGAACATGCGCTGCAGGGCCACGGGGTCGCGCGTCAGCGACAGGCCGAGCATCAGCAGGACGCGGGCCTTTTGCGGGTTCAAGTCGCGCGCGGCGATGAATCCCAACCCGGCGTCGTCGAGTTCCACGTCGCGCGCCACGAAGCCGCTGCCCGTGCGGCTGGATCGCACCACCGCCACGCCGCTGGACGCGGCGCGCGCCAGTCCGTCGATGGCCAGGTCCGTGGCGTTGCCGTCCCCGACTCCCGCCAGCACGATGCCATCCGCGGTACGGGCCAGGAAATCGACCAGGTCGCCTTGCAGATTGGCATGAGCGTAGACGATGTCCACGCGGCGCCATCCGGCCTGGTCCAGCAATGCGAGTGAAAACTCGCTTTCCGTGGTGTGCGCAGTGGTATTGCGGGAATAGAAGAACGGCGTGCCGCCGTGCATGACGCCGGCGCGGCCGCGATTGGGCGAAGCGAACGCGCACAGGCCGGCGCTGGCGATCTTCTGGATCTCGCGGGCGTAGTGCACGTCCTCGTTCATGACGACCAGCGGCCCGCGGCCGCGGGCCTCGGGATGGCGCGCAAGCGCAACCGCGTTGTACAGATTGGCCGGGCCTTCCGCTCCCAGGGCGGTGGCGGGGCGCATGGCCCCCACCAGCACGATGGGTTTGTCGTGGCGGATGACCAGGCTGAGGAAATACGCCGTTTCCTCCAGCGTGTCCGTGCCATGCGTGATGACGATGCCGGCCACGGAGGCGTCCTGGCACAGTTCCTCCACGCGCAGGGCCAGCGCGCGCCAGACGCCATGCGTCATGTTCTGGCTGCCGACGTTGGCGATCTGCTCGGCGCGGATCTCGGCAATGCCGGCAAGCTGCGGCACGGCGGCCAGCAGGTCGTCGACGGAAAACGAACCCGCTTTGTAGCCCGCGGAGGTCGCGTCGGCCTGGGCGCCGGCGATCGTGCCGCCCGTTGCCAATACGGCAATGACAGGCAGCGCGCGATCAGGCATCCACCACTCCGGACAGCCCCTGGCGTTCCAGCAGGGAATTCAGGTGCTCCCAGCCGTGGAAGTCGATGACGATCTGGCCCTTTTCCTTGGCCCCCACCTTCAGCGCCACGCGGGTGCCCAGATGGTCGGACAGGGCCTCTTCCAGGCGGGTCAGGTCGCGCGATGCGCCGTTGGCCTTCTTCTTGGGCGAGGCGGACGCGTCCGCGTCCTTGGCGGTCTTGGCGACCAGCTTCTCGGCCTCGCGCACGGACAGGCGGCGCGCGATGATCAGGTTGGCCAACTGGATCTGCGTCGCCGCGTCCACGGCCAGCAGCGCGCGCGCGTGGCCCATGTCCACGTCGCCGGCAAGCAGCATGGTCTGCACCGGCGCGGCCAGGTTGAGCAGGCGCAGCAGGTTGCTGGTGGCGGAGCGCGAGCGGCCGATGGCCTGCGCGGCCTGTTCGTGCGTCAGCCCGAATTCGTCCAGCAGCCGGCGCACGCCCTGCGCTTCTTCCAGCGGATTCAGGTCTTCGCGCTGGATGTTCTCGATCAGGGCCATGACGGCCGCGTTCTCGTCGGCCACTTCACGGACCAGCACCGGCACTTCCTTCAGCCCGGCGAGCTGGGCGGCGCGGAAGCGGCGCTCGCCCGCGATGATTTCGTATTGGCCGGGAGCGGCCTCGCCCAGTGCGCGCACAAGGATGGGCTGCATGATGCCCTGTGTGCGGATCGATTCGGCCAGTTCGCCCAATGCGCCCTCGTCCATGCGCGTGCGCGGCTGGTATTTGCCGGCGCGCATCTTCGAGACGGGCAAGGTGGACGGCGGACCCTCGGGCTTGGCCGCGGCCTTGCCGATGTTATCGATGGCGGGCGCGTCCGCGCCGAGCAAGGCGTCCAGTCCGCGACCCAATCCCTTGGGTTTCTTGGTGGCCATAGTTAAATCCTCTTTCCTTCTGTTTTTGTATCGCGAGCAAGGCTCAGGCGTCCGCGTGCTCGGCGGGCAGGCGGTACCAATACGCGTAACAGTCTTTGAAACCGTAGCGGCCATATAAGGCGCGCGCGGCTGAATTTTCCGGCTCGACCTGCAAATAGGCTGTCGCGGCGCCGCCGGAGGCGCCCTCCGCCAATAAGTGTTCCACCAGGGCGCCGGCATAGCCTTTGCGCCGCTGCCCGGGGGCGGTGACGATGTCGAACAGGCCCAGCAGATCCCCGTCGCGGACGGCCAGGCCCGCGGCGACGCTGCGTCCCGCCGCATCCACGGCGAGCACCGGCGAGATATCCACAGCCAGCCCTTCAAGACGCTTGCGATGCCCGGCGACATGCTCGGGCAGCGAGCCGCGCATGTCCCCCACCGCCGCTGCGAAGCGGCCGGCGTCTACCGCAAGGAATTGCAGATCGCCCCCGACACGGGGCCTGGGGGCGAGCGGCGTGCACATGACTCGGGTCTCGTCGGTGAAGGTATAGCCGCGGGATTCCAGTTCGGCGTCGAGGGAAAAATCGGGGCCGATGGAGGTAATGCGCAGCACCATGGGCAAGCCATGGCGCGCATACAACGATGAACAATACGCCAGCCGCTCGTCCAACGGACGTGTGGATAACCCCAGCACATTCACGCTGCGCACGCGCTTGACGGGCGAGCGCTCGAAACGCACCAACCAGCCATCATAAAGCACCTGCGCGCCGACCGCCGTCGCATTCAATGCGGCCTCTTCGAGGCGCGCGCGCAGGCTGTCGCGCACGTCGGCGGGCGGCGTACTGCGGGCGGTCGTCTGTAGCGGAGCAAAGAGCGTGGCGGCGGACATGGATACGGCTTACTTCAAATCCTTCTTTACGCGCTCGATCATTTCGGCACCAAATGAAATGTAGGCCTGGGCCCCGCGTGACGCGCGGTCATAGATCACGCCGGGCATGCCGTAACTGGGTGCTTCGGCCAGGCGCACGTTGCGCGGCACCACGGTCTTGAAGACCTTGTCGCCGAAGTGCGCTTCGAGCTGCGCGGACACTTGCTGTTGCAGCGTCATGCGCGGATCGAACATCACGCGCAGCAGGCCGATGACGCGCAGGTCGTCATTGATGTTGCGATGGACGCGCTTGATGGTGTTGACCAGGTCGGACAGGCCTTCCAGCGCGAAGTACTCGCACTGCATCGGAATGATGACGCCGTGGGCGGCGGCCAGTCCGTTCAGGGTCAGCAGCGACAGCGTGGGCGGGCAATCGATCAGGACGAAGTCGTACTGGCCGGCGACGGTATCGATCGCCGCCTTGAGCTGGCGTTCGCGCTGGTCCATCTGCACCAGGTCGATTTCGGCGCCGGACAGCTCGCGGTTGGCCGGCAGCACGTCATAGCCGCCCGATTCGGACCGCACGCGGGCCTGCTCGATGCCGGCCTCGCCGATCAGCACCTGGTACAGGTTCGATTCGAGCGAGTTCTTGTCGATGCCGCTGCCCATGGTGGCGTTGCCTTGGGGGTCCAGGTCCACCAGCAGCACACGTTGCTTGTGTGTGGCAAGGCCCGCCGCCAGATTGATGGCGGTGGTCGTCTTGCCCACACCGCCCTTCTGGTTGGCAATGCAGAATACGCGGGCGGTTGTGCTGGGGGGTATGTTCTTCATAGGGTTCCTTGACTACGGCGCATCCAGATCAGGCAGCGTTCCGCTTGCAGCTCCGGCACGCGGAGCGGCTGAATATGATCGACTTGCCATTCCCCGCGCGCATGCAACGCCAGGATCTCGTCCTCGGGGAGCTTGCCCTTCATGGCGACGAGGGTACCATCGTTGCGCACATGGCGACCTGCGAGTTGCGCAAAATCGTCCAAGGAAGCGAAGGCGCGCGACGTGACAATGTTGCAGTCCGCAGGGTCCAGGGTTTCGATGCGCGCATGGCGCGCCTGCAGGTTGGGCAGGGCCAGGGCGCCGCTCATCTGGCGCACGAATGCGGTCTTCTTTTCGACCGCGTCGACGCAGGTCACGGACCACTGGGGCCGCATGATCGCCAGGACGACGCCAGGCAGGCCTCCGCCCGATCCGACGTCGTAGACCCTGGCCGCGGCATCGGGCGCGCCCAGCGCCTCGCTGAAGGGCCCTACGGCGGCCAGGCTGTCGAACAGGTGCTGGACCAGCATCTGCTGCGGATCGCGGATCGCCGTGAGGTTGTAGGTGCGGTTCCAGCGCTGCATCTGGGACAGGTAGTCCAGCAGCTTGGCCATCGCGCCGGCGTCGGCGGCCAGCCCCAGTTGCTCGCACGCGCGAGAGAGGCGGCCGGCCATGTCGGATCCAGCCTGATCGGCGCGGGGGTTCACCGGACTCCCTTCGTGCTGCGCACTTCGGTATTCGCCCTTGGGGCGGCCCGGCGAGCGGATAGGACTGCCTTCGTGCTCCGCACTTCGGTATTCGCCCTTGGGGCGGCCCGGCGAGCGGATAGGACTGCCTTCGTGCTCCGCACTTCGGTATTCGCCCTTGGGGCGGCCCGGCGGGCTCATGCCGCTTGCTTGCGCGAGCCGTAATGCAGGCGCTTCAAGTGGATGAGGAGCAGCGAGATGGCGGCGGGGGTGACGCCCGAGATGCGGGCGGCCTGGCCGATGGTCTCGGGACGGTGCGTCTTGAGCTTCTGGCGCACTTCGAACGACAGGCTGGTCACCGCGTCGTAGTCGACGTCGGCGGGGATGGGCTGCTGTTCGTGCGCGATGTGCTTTTGGACCTCGTCCTGCTGGCGGGCGATATAGCCGGCGTACTTGACCTGGATCTCGACCTGCTCGGCAAGCACCTCGTCCTCCGACACGCCCGGACCGGCAAGCAGCGTGCCGTCCGTGTTGCGGGCGGACATCAGCGCTTCGTAGGAAACGTTCGGCCGTTTCAGCAAGTCTGCTAGTGAGTACTCACGTTCAATGGCCTTGCCCAGCAGCGGTTCGGCCACTTCCGCCGGCAACACCCGCGGATTCACCCAGGAGGACTTCAGGCGCTCGACCTCGGCGGCCACCGCGTCGCGCTTGCGGTTGAAGGCGTCCCAGCGCACGTCGTCCACAATGCCGAGCCGGCGGCCGATTTCCGTCAGGCGCAGGTCGGCATTGTCTTCGCGCAGGCTCAGGCGGTATTCCGCCCTCGAAGTGAACATGCGATAAGGCTCGGTCACGCCACGCGTGACCAGGTCGTCCACCAGCACGCCCAGATAGGCCTCATCGCGGCGCGGCGTCCATTGCTCGCGGTCCAGTGACAGGAGCGCCGCATTGGTGCCCGCCAGCAGGCCCTGGGCCGCCGCCTCTTCGTAACCCGTGGTGCCATTGATCTGGCCTGCGAAGAACAGGCCGGCGATTGCCTTGGTTTCCAGCGTGCTCTTCAATCCACGTGGATCGAAGTAATCGTATTCGATGGCATAGCCGGGACGCAGAATGTGCGCATTCTCCAGTCCCGGCAGGGAATGAATAAGGTCGAGCTGCACGTCGAAAGGCAAGCTGGTCGACACGCCGTTCGGATAAACCTCATGCGTATCCAGGCCTTCGGGTTCGAGGAAGACCTGATGCGACTGCTTGTCCGCAAAGCGGTGGATCTTGTCTTCGATGGACGGGCAGTAACGAGGGCCCACGCCTTCGATCACTCCGCTGTACATCGGCGAACGATCCAGCCCGCCACGGATGATGTCGTGCGTGCGGGCATTGGTGTGTGTGATCCAGCAAGGCAGTTGCCGCGGATGCATCGCCACATTGCCCAGGTATGAAAACACGGGAATCGGATCGAGATCGCCCGGCTGCTCTTCCAACACGCTGTAGTCGATGGAGCGGCCATCGATACGCGGAGGCGTGCCGGTCTTCAGGCGCCCCTGCGGAAGCCGGAGTTCTTTCAGGCGCTGGCCCAGCGAGATAGCAGGAGGATCCCCTGCCCGGCCGCCCGAGTAATTCTGCAGGCCCACGTGGATCAAACCGTTGAGGAACGTGCCGGCGGTAAGCACCACCGTCTTGGCACGGAACTGCAGACCGATCTGGGTAACGGCGCCCACGACACGGTCGCCTTCCACCATGAGATCTTCAACGGCCTGTTGGAACAGCCAAAGATTGGGCTGGTTCTCCAGGCGGCTGCGGATCGCTTTGCGATACAGCACGCGGTCGGCTTGTGCGCGGGTTGCGCGCACGGCCGGCCCCTTCGATCCATTCAGGATTCGGAACTGAATCCCCGACTCGTCGGTCGCCAAGGCCATTGCACCGCCCAGGGCGTCGACTTCCTTGACGAGATGACCCTTGCCAATTCCCCCGATGGAGGGATTGCAAGACATTTGACCTAGGGTTTCGATGTTGTGCGTAAGCAGCAGCGTCTGGGCGCCGGTGCGGGCAGCAGCCAAAGCCGCTTCGGTGCCGGCGTGGCCGCCACCAACGACGATGACATCGAATGCGCGGGGATAGTCCATGATGGGGAGGTAAGAGAGCGTTCGGTGCCCATTATAGAGGCAGCGATTGCATGTTTCACGTGAAACATGTTTCGGTGCAGCAATCGGCGTTTGCCTGTACCTGTGCCGTGGGCAAATGGCAACGGCACGGCGGTTTTGCGGTTCAATATGTCGGCATCTGCCGGTGTTTCACGTGAAACAGTCCGTTCGGATATGGGAAGCGATCACGCGTGAATGGCCTATATGGCAATCTTCCCCTCTCTCTCGTCATTGGCATGGCAGGGCTGCTGTCAGCAACGAGAGAGCCCGGATCAGGAGAATAATCCACGTGAAAAATAGCAGTCTGAGGCATAGAGCAACCTATGCGGTGGCGGTACGAGGCGATATCTGACCCGAGCGTCCCTGTGGAACAGGAAAGTTCCTACCGGCATGCGCGGGTAGACTAAGCTGCGAATCACGGTAACGAGGCCATATAAGTGCATAGACCCGTACTGTTCCACGTGAAACATCGCACCGGGGTCACCGTCCAACTCGCCGATTCCTACCCAGAACACGCATCAGCGGCAGGCCTACCGTCCACGGGTGAAGCTCACCATCCTCGCCCGAATCTCCACGTTATCTAGCAGCGATAAAGCTCAAAAGGGCGGTAAGGATCTGCCTTGGGGCTAATGAGCAATCACATGGACGAGCAATATTTCTATAGCGGCTCAGACTCATTGAGGCGGCGAGTAGCTAAATCCACCCGCATCTGGGCTGTAAAGCCCGCTATCAACTCGATGTTTCACGTGAAACATCGGGCGTATCCTCTGCCCTCACAAGGTGGAACATAGAAAGAGCGGCCCTGGACGCTGTTCCTTCATCTACCAGCTTCAGCAATATGCTGACCCAGTATGCAAGTTCCTAAGAAACCCAACACAGTGGGAACTGAGCATGCAGTTCGACGGGCGCGTAGATGTTCCACGTGAAACACCGGCCAAATCAAGAGGACTCTCCAGGCATGTTTCACGTGAAACATGGCTAAAAAATACTCATGTCTCACGATGCCACATAACCGCCGAGATACTTTGCGTAGGCACAGAACTGCGACTCGTGCGCCTCAGCCACAACGACGCTAGGCAACGCGGCACTCGAGCATGTGATTCCTATATTCAAATCATTGAAAGAAAATTGAAAAAAACCAATGTTTTGGACCCTACCCTACCCCTACCCCCAAAAAAAGAGTTTTTTCTAGTTTCACGTGAAACATGCACATGAGATACCGCTGGCGATCACCCCAATACACACCACCCAGATCGCGCCCTTACTGAATTTCTCCATATCCCCTCCGGCACAGCGCTTGCTATAGCCATCTCTTAATGTCGAGATCATCATCGCGAAACCCATAGGCAAGCTCCGGAACCCTTTGGCAGAAGAGCAGGTGCGAAGCCAATACTCTCCTGCTCATTTTTCGTCGCCCGATTATTTCTTCTTAAAAATCGGAACCAGGTTCATAACAGAGTTATCAACAACGCAGCACTGCCACGCCAATCAACGCACGGCGGTTTCACGTGGAACAACTCTGGGGATAAGTCGACAAACGCGAGAAGATTCCCGCAAAAAAGATCGCAAGTGCAGGCAGGCCGGGCAAATCGCTCAGATCCATGAAAATGCACAAATGCGCAACGGCTTCCCTATGACAGAGGCCAGTTCCCGGCCAAAACGCGATCAGATAGGCAGCCTAGAAACAGCAGAAAGAAGAAAGCGCCGAGGCGGCTCGGAGCCGTGGAAAACTTTGTGGATAAAGTCCCGTGGCGACCATGAGAAGCAGAGACCAGGCAGAAGGCCATGCACATCCATCGCCCGGAACTCCGCGGCAATTCCGCGGTCAAACCGGCCACCGATATCGCCTCTCCAATTTATCCCCGGCGTTATCCAATGCGGTATTTATCCCGCGAGTTTGCCGAGGCCAAGTAAACCGCCGCCGCAAGATTGATTGACCAAGCAATCATCTTGCTCTCCTCTCGCCCACCCCACCATCATCCATTTGGCTGAGATCCCGGTTATCCCATGCATGCTGTGGAAAACCCGAAGAGCGATAAATGGACAGGGGAATCTAACTCGCCATTGGACGACAAGCGCCCGCGCGCAGAGAGAACGATGCACGCGGATAACATCCGGCGATGAACCGGAACAAAGCCGGAATCGTCCGCTATCCCCATTTCTATCCACAGGCGCAGGCTGGCGATAAGGGCGCCAAAAGGCGTAATTCTGTGCATAACCGGCATGGGGATATCTTTGTGAACAACCACCCTCGATCGGCCAAAAACAGGCCTTGCATTCACACCAAAGATAATCCCGACGGACCTGGGGCCTTGAGTCATAGCTTGCGGAAAACCGCGCCAAACACGTGTATTTACGGGGGAAAATCCATGTTTTCCCTTCTGCGTGAGGCTGCCGGCGAGCCTGTCTCGATCGGCCTGGATACAGGTCTGCCCCCATGCCGGAAATCGGGATAACTGTGCAAAACCACCACGGCGACAACGCGTTTGCTTCATTACTGAGCATGAAAATACTCATGCCCAAAAATAATTATCCACAAACTTATCCACGGGACGAGAATATGTTAGTAAACACTAACATAATGCATGGAACCGCAAGAAATGCGGACCCCAAATGAAACAACGCCCCAGACCCGAGGGTCTTGGGGCGTTGCAGCCAGGCCGGGCCTGGCGGACGGGAAATTGGGATTTCCCGATTTAGAGCGGGCGAATTTCGGCCGCTTGAGGTCCTTTCGGACCATCCTTGACTTCGAATTCGACTTCCTGCCCCTCGTTCAGGCTGCGATAGCCGCGGCCCTGGATGGCGGAAAAGTGTGCGAAAACATCGGTGCCGCCGACGTCCGGAGTGATGAAACCGTAACCCTTGTCAGCGTTGAACCACTTAACTTTGCCCTTCTGAGCCATTTTTTCTAGCGTCCTGTAATTAACTCGAAATGCAATGAATCAAGGACGCCGTGAGAACTGAACGACCGGTAGCAATACCTGCGTTGCTGCTGCGTTCCCGCTGCCGCCAAGCTGCAGAACGAGTCCGCGCGCTGCTTGAATCAACTGCCTGACCAGCATACTCACCCCACATTACAGACTCATATAGTTGTTTTCCCCAATGTCGTATTTTTCAGACTGGAACACGTCTGGTTCACGCTGATCTCGCCTGCCGCGGGGCCAGGAAGGCATACAAGGGGCCGGTAACAATCACCACGAACACCATCCGGGTTACGTGGAACGCCGTAACGACCGGCACGCCGAGCTGCAGCACCTTGGCGGTGATGGCCATTTCGGCGATGCCGCCCGGCGTGGTCCCGAGGATCAAGGTGGGAATGGGCGCGGCGGACCACAAGGACAGCAATGCGCCCAGACCGAATGCCAACGCCAGCGCCGCGATGGTGAATCCCGCTACCGCAGCGATGAAGCGCGGCGCCGCCCGGAAAAAATCGGGCCGGTAGCGATCGCCCAAAGACCAGCCGATGAACAACTGCCCGATCTTCGGCACGTAGTCCGGCAGGGCCGAGAGTTCGATGCTGGAGGCCGTCAGCAACATGGCGACCAGCATCGGGCCCAGCACCCAGGGATTGGGCAGGCGCAGCTTCATGAAGGCGGCGCCGCCTATGCAGGTCAGGCCCACCAGCAGCGCCAGGCCGGGTCCGTGGACCTCGCGCGGACCCGGCACGGTAGGGTCCAGCCCGGCCACGCCCCACCACTGGAAAATAAACGGCACCGTCACCACCACCAGCAGCACGCGCACACTATGCGCCGTCGCCACCCGGTCGATGCGCGCGCCGTGGCGTTCGGCCAGATTGGCCATTTCGCTTGCGCCCCCTATCGCCGAAGAAAACCAGGCCGTCTTGAAATCCGCGTCGGTGTAGCGGCGCAGGATCGCCGTGCCCATGAACGCCAGCCCCAGCGCGAACAACATGCCCACGATGATGGGCCCCGCATTGCTGCCTATGTGTCCGATCACCTGGGGCGTGAAGTAGAGGCCCAGCGACGTTCCGATCACCCACTGCCCGCCGTTGCGCGCGGGCCGCGGGCATGCCGTGCCCAGGCCCGCGATACGGGTCGCGGCGGTCAGCAGCAGCGCGCCCAGCATCCAGGGCAAGGGAATATGCGCCCACACCGCCAGCAAAGCCCCGGCCAGCGCTATCCCGAAACCACCCAGCACCCTCCACAACATATTCCGCACCGCAGTCCTTTCGCGCTCTAAGCTCATGAGAAAACCGAATTATGAGTTAGTGGGATACTTACGAAAACTCTCTTTGCTAGCAGCGTCCACTTCCCCATCCACCATGATCCGATCCAAACTTCCCGACGTTGGCACCACCATCTTTACCGTGATGAGCCGCCTGTCCATCGAACACAAGGCCATCAACCTGGGCCAGGGCTTTCCCGATTTCGATCCGGACCCTGCCCTGTGCGAACTCGTATCGAAGGCCATGGCCGACGGCCACAACCAATACCCTTACATGCCCGGGGTCGCCCCGCTGCGCGAAGCCATCGCCGCCAAGACGCGCGAACTCTACGGACACGCCTACGACCCCGAAACCGAGATCACCGTCACCAGCGGCGCGACCGAAGCGTTGATGGCCACGGTGCTTGCCGCAGTAGGCAGCGGGGACGAAGTCGTGGTCATCGAGCCCTGCTACGACTCCTACCTGCCGGCGATCCGCCTGGCCGGCGGCACTGCCGTGCCGGTGCCGCTGCGCGCGCCCACCGAAGGCGATCCCCACTACCGCATCGACTGGCAGCGCGTGCGCGACGCCATCACGTCGAAGACGCGCCTGCTGATGCTGAACTTCCCGCACAATCCCACCGGCGCGGTGCTCGACGACAGCGATCTCGACGCGCTGGAATCCATTGTGCGCGACACCGGCGTGCTGCTGGTGTCCGACGAGGTCTACGAACATATCGTGTTCGACGGCAAACCGCATGCCAGCGTGGCGCGCCGCCCGCTGCTGGCCGAACACGCCTTCGTGATTTCGTCCTTCGGCAAGACCTACCACACTACCGGCTGGAAAATCGGCTACTGCTGCGCCCCGCGCCAGCTCAGCGCCGAACTGCGCAAGGTGCACCAATTCATGGTGTTCACCGTGCCCTCGCCCATGCAATTCGCGCTGGCCGAATTCATGCGCGACCCCAAGCCCTATCTGGATCTTCCGGCCTTCTACCAGGCCAAGCGCGACCGCCTGGCGCAGGGCCTGGCAAAGACCCGCTTCCGCCCGCTGCCCAGCCCCGGCACCTTCTTCCTGCTGGCTGACTACAGTGAAATTTCCAAGCAGAACGAAGCCGATTTCGCGCGCGACCTGACCGTGAAAAATGGCGTCACCGTCATCCCGGTATCGGCGTTCTACCGCCAGCCCGACGCGCCCGAATCCAACCATCGCATCGTGCGATTCTGCTTCGCGAAAAAGGACGCCACGCTGGATGCCGCACTGGAACGCCTGGCGCAGGTTTGAGGCACGATCACTCAAAAACCTGAATAAAAGCTCATATTCATATTCGCTGTTTTTTGAGCGTGAAAAAAAGGGGCGCCGCGAGGCGCCCCATGCAATTCCGGCGATCGAACGGAGCGTCCGCAAGGCCCTTCCGCGGACACCCCGGCCTGGAATCAAACCGGATCGGCGGCAACCTTTCTTGCTGCGCGCAGGCGGCGCATGATCTGCGGCACGATCACGACCGCGGCGGCGCCCGACCACAGGGCGATTGCAACCGGGCTTGCGAACAGCACGCTTACGTCGCCATCCGTCATGGACAGGGCGCGGCGCAGGTTCTGCTCCATCATGTCTCCCAGCACCACGCCCAGCACCAGCGGCGCCATCGGCACGCCAAACTTGCGCAGGAAGTAGCCCAGCGTGCCGATGCCAGCAACCAGCAGCAGATCGAACGTGCCCGCGTTGATCGCGTACACGCCGATATAGCTGATGCAGAGAATGCCCGGCACCATCAGCCATCCCGGCACCGACAGCACCTTTGAGAACAGGCGCACGAGCGGCACGTTCATGATGAACAGCAGCACGTTGGCGACGAACAACGAAGCGATCAATCCCCACACGAGGTCGGGCTTGGAGTCGAACAGGATCGGACCCGGCGTGATGTTGTAGAGGGTCAGCGCGCCCATCATCACCGCGGTGGTGCCCGAACCGGGCACGCCCAGGGTCAACATCGGGACGAACGAGCCGATGGCCGACGCGGTGGCGGCAGCCTCGGGCGCCACCAGGCCGCGCATATCGCCTTTGCCGAACTTGGCTTCCGGATCCTTGGCTTCGATGATGCGCTTTTCCTGCGAATACGCGACGGCCGCAGCCACGCTTGCCCCCGCCCCCGGCAGCACGCCGACGCCGAAGCCCACGAACGCGCTGCGCACAACGCTCCACCAGGTGAACGCAAGCTCTTTCAGATTGAAGAGCTTGCGGCCGCTGGGCTTGACCTCGACGCTGTGGCCGGCCATCACTTTCTCGAGCATTTCCAGCATCTCGCTGACGGCGAACAGCGCAATCACGACGACCACGAAATCGATGCCGTCGGCCAAGTGCACGGACTCGAACGTGTAGCGGTACACGCCGGAGTTCGCATCCACGCCCACGACCGAGATCGACAGCCCGATCATCGCGGCCAGCACGCCCTTGACGGGTTGCTTGCCCAGCAGGCTGGTGAGGCAGCAGAAGGCGAAGACCATCAGCACGAAGTATTCGGCGGGACCGAAGGCCAGCGCCCATTTCGCCAGCAGCGGCGCCAGCAGGATGATGCCGACCACGGACACGATGGCGCCGAAGAACGCGGACCACGCGGACAGCGACAAGGCCACGTTGGCCAGGCCCTGGCGCGCCAGCGGATAGCCGTCCAGCGTCGTCATGATCGCGCTGGCTTCGCCCGGCACGTTCAGCAGAATGGAGGTGATGCGGCCGCCGTATTCCGCGCCCACATACACCGCCGCCAGCAGGATCAGCGCCGTCTCGGGCGGCAGATTCATGGCGAAGGCGATCGGGATCAGCATCGCCACGCCGTTGATGGGCCCCAGGCCGGGCAGCACGCCCACCATGGTCCCGAAGAAGGATCCGATGGCGGCCACCAGGAGATTGGTGCCCGAGAAGGCGACACCGAAGCCGATGGACAAATGATCGAGAATGCCGCTCATATCAGGTTCTCCAGCAGTCCGCCCGGCAGGACGACGTCCAGCACCTTGTCGAACAGCACGAAAAAGAAGACGCTCATGACGACGCCGCCGATGGCGCACTTGATCCAGCCGCCTCCGAACAACCGGCCGACGAACACCGTCATCAGCGACGTGGCGATCACGAAGCCCAGCCACTGGAACAGGAAGGCATAGGCCGCCGCGAACGCCACCATCAGCGCGATGCGGCCGTTGGCGCCCGGAGGATTCGCTTCCACGGCGTGGCCGCCCTTGTAGACCAGCCACAGGCCGCAAAGCCCGATGATCAGCGCCAGCAGCAGGGGGAACGCGCGCGGGCCCACGGGCTCATAGGCGAACGGGGCTTCGATTCCCCACCCCGCCGCGGTCATGAAGGCGGAAAGCGCCAAGGCCGCCAGCCCCAATATTCGATCGTTCATGATCACTTTTCCGTTGTAGTCGCACCGCGCGGCGCAGCGTCCCCCGCCGCCGCGGAAAACCGCGGCGGAAGGTCCCTGACGGGCGCGATGCCGGGAGGAAAGCCTGGCGCTTACTTCTTGACCAGGCCGAAGGAATCGGCCAGTTCGCCGTACCGCTTGACCTGGTCCTTCACGTAGGCGTCCAGCTCGGGACCGGTCTTGTTGAACGGGAACAGGCCCTGCTGTTCGCGCAGCTTGCCGAACTCGGGCGAATTGATGGCCTTGTCGAAGGCGCCGATCCAGAATTGGTAGTCGCTGTCGGAGACCTTCGGGCCCACGTAAAAGCCGCGGATGATCGGCCACACGATGTCGTAGCCCTGTTCCTTGGCGGTGGGCACGGAGCCCAGCTTGCCCGGCAGGCGCTGGTCGTTGAACACGGCCAGCACGCGGATCGGCGCGCCGCCTTCCAGCATGGTGAACGCTTCGGCGGCATCGCCCATGTAGGCCTGGATATGGCCGCCGCGCAGCGCGGTGACGGCTTCGCCGCCGCCTTCGAAGGCGACGAATCGCATTTTCTTGAAGTCCACGCCGGCCGCCTTGGCGGTCAGCGCCGCCTTCATCCAGTCCTGGCTGCCCACGGTGCCGCCGGCGCCCAGCACGATCTTGGTCGGATCCTGCTTGAAGGCTTCCATCAGGCTCTTCAGGTCGGTGTACGGCGAATCGTTGCGGACCACGGCCACGCCGTAATCGGTGCCGATGCCGGCCAGCCAGCGCACGTCGTTGACGTTGTACTTGCCGAACTTGCCCTGGGCCAGGTTCAGCAGGGACCCGCCGGAAAACGCCACGATGGTGCCCGGCTCGTTGGGATGCTGGGCGACGATGTTGTTGTAGGCCACGGCGCCGATGCCGCCGGGCATGTAGACGATGCGCATGGTGCTTTTGAGCGCGCCGCTCTGCTTGAGGCCTTCGGTGGCCAGGCGGCAGGTCAGGTCGAACCCGCCTCCGGGCTGGGCCGGCGCGATGCACTCCGGCCGGCGAGGCTCTTCGGCGGCTTGGGCCGCGCCCAGGGACAGGGTAATCGCGCCAAGCGCCGCAATGGCGGCCAGGCGCAGCTTCAGACTCGTCTGCATTCTTGCGTCTCCGAGGTTTATAGGTCTAGGTATGGCTGGAAGCCCTGCCCAGGCGATGTTCCGCGTCGGCTGCCCCAGTGGACGCAACCGTACAAAAACAAAGCTTTCCAACACCTTTCAAAACCCGCCGTTTTCGTGGTGCGGCGCAACATCCGGCTCCGGCCCAAGGGTAAATACCAAGGCCGCGCGCAGGCCGGGCAAGGGCGCCCGGTTCTCCAGCACGAGGCGGGCCCCCAGAATGTCGGCGATGGTGCCGACGATGGCCAACCCCAGGCCGGCGCCGGGCTTGTTCTTGCCGGCCGCTCCCCGGCGGAAGCGGACGCAGGCGCGCGCGATATCCTCGGCGGACATTCCCGGACCGCTGTCCTCGACGACCAACCGGGCCTCGCCGGCATCGGCCTGGATCCGCACGGTAACTTCCCCCGCGGCCGAGGTGTACCGGATGGCGTTGTCCACCAGGTTGCTGACCGCCTCCCGCAGCAGCCAGTCGGCGCCCATCACGGTGACCGGGCGCTGCTCGGCTTCCAGGCCGATGTCCAGTTGGCGCACGCGGGCCGTGGGAAGCAGGCCGCGGATGACGCCATCGGCCAGCTCGACCAGGTCGACGGATTCGGGGACGAATCCCCCTTCGGCCAGGGAGGCGTCTTTGGCGCGCGCCAGGGCGAGCATCTGGTTGGTGGTGCGTACGGCCCTGTCCAGGCCCTCTTGCATCGCCAGAAGGGCTGTACGGACCTCCTGGGGGTCTGTTTCGCGCAAGGCATAGGCCGTCTGGGTCCGCAAAACCGACAGCGGGGTGCGCAACTGGTGCGACGCATCGTCCAGGAACTGGCTCTGGACCCTCGCCTGGGCCGCAAAACGGGCCATATGGAGGTTTACGGCCCCGACCAAGGGTAGGACCTCCCCTGGCATGTCCGATGCGCTGACGGGGCTTAAATCGTCTGCAGACCGTCCTTCCACCTCTTGCCTCAGCCGGACCAGGGGCCGCAAGGCCATGAAAACGCCCAGGATGATCACCAGGACGCTGATCAGGATCACGGCCAGGTCCCGCTCCACCGAGCGCACCAGCACCTGGTGCAGGAAGGCCTGGCGGGTGTCCAGGCCTTCCGCGACCTGAACCACTACCCGTCCCCCTTTGTTTGCGTACAAGGGAGGATCCATGGGGCGCGCCAGCGCCGCGACCCGGACCGGGGTTCCCTGGTAGGTCGCGTAGAAAAACCGCGGTTCGCCGGACACCAGGGGCTCGGGCGGCATGGGCAGGTCGGGATTCCCGATTTCCGCCAGCCCGTCCTCGGTCGCCACCCGGTAGAAGACGCTGCCATTGGCCGTCAGCTCGAAAAATTCCAGCATCAGGTATGGCTGCTCCATGGCTAATCCACCGCTGGCTGTGGATATGTTGTGGTCGATGGCGCGCAGCGCTCCGGAGAGCGAACGGTCGTAGGCAGTGTCGACCTGGTTGCGCAACTGGTGGTTGGACAGCCACAGCGCGCCCATCATCACGAAAACCAGCGTCGGAATCAGCCACCAGAGAAGCTGGGTTTTCAGGGTGCGGTTCCGCTTCCGGGCGGAAAAAAGCGCCGTTTTTCCCGGACTTCTAGTTGTCAACAGCGTTCTCCAGACAGTAGCCCATGCCCCGCATGGTCACGATTTGCACACCGGTGTCCGCCAGTTTTTTGCGCAGCCGGTGCACGACCACTTCGATGGCCTCCAGGTTGATGTCCGCATCGTCCGTGAGGATGCGGTCCAGGATCTGCTGCTTGTTGATGGGTTCCCCGCTTTTCTGGATCAGCACGCGCAAGACCGAATGTTCACGTGGGGATAACTGCAGGGCCTGTCCGTTGACCGTGAATTTTTGCGCGGATGTTTCGAAAACCAGGTTTCCCAGGGTAAGCCGCGGATGTTCGCGCCCACGGCTGCGCCGGATCAGCGCAATCAGGCGCGCTTCCAACTCTTCCACGACAAACGGTTTCGGCAGGAAATCGTCCGCTCCCTGGTGAAGGGTCCCGATTTTTTCGGCCAGCGAATCGCGCGCGGTCAAGACCAGCACCGGCGTACGGTCGTCCCGCGCGCGGATCTTCGCCAGCAAAGTATGGCCGTCCATGCCGGGAAGTCCGAGATCCAGGATGACCGCATCGAATTCCTCGATCGCCAGCCTTCGTTCGGCAACCAGTCCGTCATCGGCCCACTCGACCACGAAGCCGGCATGCCTGGCCAGGCTTCTTGAAAGCCAGCGGGCAAGTTCGGCTTCGTCTTCTATCAGAAGGATGCGCATGGACGGAGTCCGGGGGGGAGTGGCTGGGCGGAATGGGAAGACATGTTTGGCTTTTCCTTTATTTCTCTTTATATAAAGACTAATGATTAATAAGGGCTGTGGATAACTACCTTAACCTTGAAAACCTCTTTTTTTTCATCGGCTTGGCGCCGTTTTTGCCTGTGCAAGAACTCTGTGTGGGAAAAAAGTTGAAGTTGGACAAGATTTTGGACCCCGGCCGAAACCGCCGCTTGTTCAACTTGCCTCCACACAATGTGCACAACCAGCCGCCTTAGGAGTTATCCACAGGCCTCTTCCTAAAGACGAGCCGTGAAAACGGCACTTTTACCCCGAAAAACAGGCTTCCGCATCCCCGCTTTTTTGCCTTGCCGGAGGCCTCCAGAGGCGCTGTGAGCGTCCGTCGACTGGAGGGATTCGAGGGGAGGTGTCTGCGCTTTCTTTACAGGGGACTGAACAAAAAGTGAGCAGGTTTCGCCGTAGAATCGCGCCATGGCGAGAGAAATCAGAATCAAGAATTCGGGCTGGGCGACCTGGCTGAGAAGCCGTTTGCTGGCCGACAATCTGCCCGCCACGGTGTGCGCGGCCGCGTTGATGGGCCTGTTGGGCGCCCTGGCCACGGTGGTCTTCCGGGAATTGCTGGGCTGGACGCAGATATTGCTCGGGGGCGGCGAGGCTCCCCATGGCATGGTGTCGCTGGCGCGCGGGCTCAGCCCCTGGCAGCGGTTCCTGATGCCGGCCGTGGGCGGCGCCATCGCCGGCGCCATCCTGCAACTGGCCGCCAGGCGACTGCCCAAGCGCGGCGCGGCCGACTACATGGAAGCGATCTCGGTGGGCCGCGGCGTCATCGGCTTCCGCCAGACGATCGCCCGCAGCCTGTCGTCCATTTTTTCCATCGGTTCCGGCGCTTCGATCGGCCGGGAAGGCCCCATGGTGCAGTTGGCGGCGATGCTGTCGTCCCTGACGGGCCGCTACCTGGTGCTGCCGCCCCGTCACCTGAGGCTATTGGTGGCCTGCGGCGCCACCGCGGGCATCACGTCCGCCTACAACGCGCCCATCGCCGGCGCGCTGTTCATTTCCGAGATCGTCTACGGCGCGATCGCTTCCGCCACGCTGGTGCCGCTGATCGTGTCGTCCGTGGTCGCCAACATCGTGACGCGCCAGATCCTGCACTACGACGCGGTGTTCCATATGCCGCCGTTCGACTTCGTGTCGGGCTGGGAAGTCATCAACTATCTGGGGCTGGGATTGATCGCCGGCCTGGCGGCGCCGCAATTCCTGCGGTTCCTGGACCTGGCGCGCAGCGCCTTCGGCCGCCTGCCGTTTCCCCTGTGGGCCCGGATGGCGGCGGGCGGCCTGGTCGTCGGCGCGCTCTCCGTGGTGAATCCCCAGGTCTGGGGCAACGGGTACAGCGTGGTCAACAGCATGCTGCATACGCAATGGGCGTGGCAGGCGGTTGCCGCCATCCTGTTGTTGAAGACGCTGGCGACGGCCGCCAGCGTCGGCTCGGGTGCGGTGGGCGGCGTCTTTACGCCGACCCTGTTCGTGGGAGCGGCGCTGGGCGCCTTGTACGGCACCGGCCTGCAAGCCCTGTTTCCCGCCGGCGACCTGTCCGCGGTATCCAGCTATGCCATCGTCGGCATGGGGGCGCTGCTGGCGGCGACGACGTACGCGCCGTTGATGTCGATACTGATGATTTTCGAGATGACGCTCAGCTACGAAGTCATGCTGCCGCTCATGTTGGCATGCGTCACCGGCTACGTGGTCGCGCATCGCATCAGGCCGAATTCCGTCTATGCGAAATCGCTGGCCAGCAACCGTCGCGCGCGACTTGCCGTGTCCGGGGAGCGGGAAGGCGGAAAGCCAGCCGCGTGAATTGCGAGTAAATACTCGTAATCTTGAGAGGCGGAAAATCCTACCGATCCAGCGTCTTTTTCATGAAGACGCGCTTCAGGCCGATTTCCTCGGCGCGATGCGTTTCGACGTAGCGGTAGCGGCGGTAGATGCCGATGTTCTCGGTCATTTTTTCCTGCGTGTACAGGCGGATGCAGGAGTAGCCGCGGCGGCGCGCCTCGTCCTCGGCGAACCGCAGAAGATGGCGGCCATAGCCCTTGCCCTGAGCGTCGGGCGCCACCGCGATATTGTCCAGCAGCAGGCAATCCGCTTCGGGTATCAACACCAGCACGGCCCGGATGCCGTCCTGCACTTGCAGCACATGGACCCCCCCTTGCGCGACGCGCGCGGGGTAGTCGTCCAGCATGGGACCCGGCGTTGCGCCGATGCGCTGGACGTAGGGGGTATAAGCGTCCGCGACGATGCGCTCGATAGCGGCAATATCGTCGACGGTGGCGGGGCGTATATCGAAGGGCATGCGGGGCCTGGACCGGGGAAAGCCATCGGGGAACCGAAAATATACGGGCATCCGGCCCTCGCAGGAACGCCCGGCGGATTAGTTATAGAATTTATAAACAATATGTCGCGCGGTTCTGCAAAGGAGCGTCCATGGCATCCGGAAAGTCCGTTGCGGCGGGTAGCGGCCCGCCCAATATCTGGGAGGAATACTCCAGGTTCTACGCGGCCTGCGCGGCCGTGCTGGATCGGGTCGAGCTCGGCGAGGACCGCGATGCCGTCCTCATGGAGCACGAGCTGGCCGAACTGAGAATCATGGCCTTGAACCTCCACGCGCTCGGGCGCGTGCTGCACGGCAAAAGGGCCCGGGACATGGATCTGCTGGCAGAGCGCCTGGACCGGGTGCTGGCAAGCCGCGGCGGCGACGTTTCTGCGCCGACCCTGGACGGCGAGGAGCCGGAGCGGGATCCGGCAGCCATGACGGGCTGACCTTGTCCATGGAACAGGAAAAGCGGCCCGCCGACATCTACCTGCGTTTCCTGCGCCTTGCGGAAGCGCGCCGCGGCCTCTCTTCCCTGCCATTGCTGGACCCGGTGGAGGAACGGCTCCTGACACTCATCGCCCGCGCATCCCAGGAAAAACGCCGCCTGTCCGTGCGCGACGTCATGGCGGTGGACAGCATCGGCTCGCCGGCAACCTTGCATGCGCGGCTGACGTCCATGCGCAAGAAAGGCTGGGTATTGCTCGCGGATACGGAAGACGCCCGCCGCAAGCAGGTCGAGCTGAGCCAGGCCGCGCTGCTGCATTTCGACCGCTTGTCGGAATGCCTGGTCGAGGCGGCGCGCAAGCGGTAGGGGCGAGGGCTGCCGGCTATGCGGCGGTGCCCAGGATGGGCCCTATGAAACGGCGCGCGGATCGTATCTGCGGACTAAATGGGTGTAAATGGGTAATTTATCGGGTGCTGTGATCGACTCACTTCCCGATGCAAAAGCTGGAAAAAATCTCCCCCAGCAAATCATCGCTGGTGAACTTCCCGGTAATACTGGAGAGGCTGTCGTGCGCCAGGCGCAGTTCTTCCGCGAATAGATCCAGCACCCGGTCGTCCTGTTGCGCGTGTTCGCCCGCCAGCGCCAGGTGTTCCGCGGCATCCTGCAAGGCGCGCAGGTGGCGTTCGCGGGCCAGCCAGGGGGATTCCGCGCCGGGATTCCAGCCCGCGATCCGCAGCAGTTCGGCGCGCAGCGCGTCCAGGCCGGCGCCGCTCTTGGCGGAAATGCCCAGTTCTGCCGGGCCGGCGGCAAAGACTGCGGGCAGCAGGTCCACCTTGTTGAAAACCTTGAGGACGGGCGTGCGGGGCGGCAGGCGGGCGGTGATCTGGGCGTCCAGTTCGTCGCCGGGCTGGGTGGCGTCCTGCAGGTGCAGGATCACGTCGGCGCGTTCGATTTCCTGCCAGCTACGGGCGATGCCGATGCTTTCGACGGTGTCCTCGGTGTCCCGCAGGCCGGCCGTGTCGACGATGTGCAGCGGCACGCCGTCGATGTGGATCTCCTGCACCACCTTGTCCCGGGTCGTGCCGGCGATGGGGGTGACGATGGCAACGTCGTCGCCGGCCAGGGCGTTGAGCAGGCTGGATTTCCCGACGTTGGGCTGTCCGGCAAGCACGACGTGCAGGCCTTCGCGCAGGATCACGCCCTGGCGCGCCTGCGCGATCAGCCTGGCCAGGTCCGCGGCCAGTGCTTCCAGGGTCGGGCGCGCCTGGTATTTCTCCAGGAAGTCGATTTCTTCTTCGGGGAAGTCCAGCGTGGCTTCGACCAGCATGCGCAAATGGATGATGCGGTCCGACAGGTCGTTCACGCGCGCCGAGAACTCGCCCGACAGGGAAGCCATGGCGCCGCGGGCGGCGGCCACCGACGAGGCCTCGATCAGGTCGGCGACGGCCTCGGCCTGGGCCAGGTCCATGCGGTCGTTGAGGAAGGCGCGGCGGGTGAATTCGCCGGGCTCGGCCAGCCGGACGCCCAGGTCCCGGCCCGCGGCCAGGCAGCTTTCCAGCACGCGCCGCAACACGGCGGGGCCGCCATGCCCCTGCAGTTCGAGCACGTCTTCGCCGGTGTAGGAATGCGGCGCCCGGAAATAGATGGCGATGCCTTCGTCCAGCAGTTCGCCGGACCCGGACTTGAACGGCAGGTAGTGCGCGTGGCGCGGGCTGAGTTCGCGCTGGAACAGGCGGCGCACCAGCCCGGAGAGGTCCGCGCCGGATACGCGCACGACGCCGATGCCGCCTCTTCCGGGGGCGGTGGCAATGGCGGCGATGGGGGCGTAGGCGGACATATTTCAGGGAAGGCGAAGCGAGAACAATAAGGGAATATAACTGTTGCGCAGGGCCTTGTTTGATGGTTACTGTGGCCCCGAGGTTCAAAACCCGAAACAACTCTGGGAGATCACAATGGCATCTCGGTTTTCGCGTGTCTTGGCCTGCGGCTCGGCCGCGGTGATTCTGGCGTTTGGCACACTCAGTTCGGCCATGGCCCGCGATCTGGTGGTCGCCTTGAAGACCGAACCTTCCTCCATGGATCCGCAGTACCACGCGCTTACGCCCAATACGCAGATCTCCCAGACCATTTTCGACACCCTGGTCGCGACCGACGCGCAACTCAAGCCGCAGCCCGCGCTTGCCGAATCCTGGACCGTGGACGGCAAGGTCTGGACCTTCAAGCTGCGCCCCGGCGTGAAGTTCTCCGACGGCACGCCGTTCACGGCGGACGACGTCGTCTTCACTTATGCGCGCGTGCCCAAGGTGCCCAACAGTCCTTCGCCGTTCACGCTGTACCTGGGTTCGGTCGAGAAGACCGAAGCGGTGGATCCGCAGACCGTGCGCATCACGACCAAGGACGTGGCGCCTAATCTGCTGGTGAACCTGGCGCAGTTGCCCATCATGTCCAAGAAGGCCGCGTCGGGCCCCGCGGCGGAAGGCAAGACGACCACCGAACTCAATAGCGGCGACGGCCTCATCGGCACCGGCCCGTACAAATTCGTGTCGTGGAAGCGGGGCGCGGAGTTCGTGCTGGCGCGCAATGACAATTACTGGGGCAAGAAGCCGGAATGGGACCGCGTGGTCTACCGCCCGATCAGCAATGCGGCCGCGCGCGTCGCGGCCCTGCTGGCCGGCGACGTGGACATGATCGAGGATCCTCCGACCGACGACCTGCCCAAGCTGAAGGCCGACAAGAAGCTCTTCGTCGAGGAAACGCCGTCGGTGCGCGTGGTGTACGTGGCGCTGGACCAGTACGCCGAACCTTCGCCCGGCGTGCAAGGCACCGACAAGAATCCCATGAAGGACAAGCGCGTGCGCGAGGCGCTGTCGCTGGCCATCAACCGCGACGCCCTGGTCGAACGCGTGATGGGCGGCGTGGCGCTGCCGGCGGGCAACCTGCTGCCTTACCCCATGTTCGGTTCGAGCAAAGAGCATTCCAAGGCGCCCAAGGCCGATGTGGAAAAAGCCAAGGCCTTGCTGAAGGAAGCCGGCTATCCCAATGGCTTTTCGATCACGCTGGGTTCGCCTTCCGGCCGCTACGTCAACGATTCGAAGGTGGCGCAGGCCATCGCTTCGATGTGGACCCGCATCGGCGTGAAGACCAGCGTGGACGCCATGGCGCCCCCGGTGTTCTTCAAGAACCGCGACAGCTACGCGTTCTCGGCCTACCTGGCCGGCTGGTCGGTGACGAGCGGGGAAATGTCCAATGCGCTGACTTCTTTGTTGGTGACGCGCAATCCGGAAGCGGGCTTGGGCACCACCAACCGCAGCCGCTACTCGAATCCCAAGATGGACGCGCTGGTGAAGGAAGCTTCCTCCACCATGGACGACGCCAAGCGCGCCGAGCTGCTGTCCCAGGCCAGCAATCTCGCCATGGACGACTACGCCATGCTGCCCGTCCATTTCGAGCTGTCGGTGTGGGCCATGAAGAACGATATCCGCTACCAGGGCCGGCCCGACCAGGTCACGCTCGTGCAGTTCGCCACCCTGAAGAAGTAATGCGCGTAACGGGCGGTGCCTCGTGCTAGCCACGATCGTAAGAAGACTGCTGCAAACCATCGTCGTCATGCTCGTCATGTCGGCGCTGGTCTTTGCCGGCATCTACATGGTGGGCGACCCGGTGTCGATGCTGGCCAGCCCCGAAGCCACCGAGGCGCAGCGCGCCGCGGTGCGGGCATCGCTGGGCCTGGATCTGCCGCTGTGGCGGCAGTACCTGATCTTCATGGGCCAGGCGGTGCGCGGCGACTTCGGCAACAGCTTCCTGACCGGCGAGCCCGCCATGCGCCTGATCCTGGAACGCATGCCGGCCACCGTGGAACTGGCCTGTGTGGCCATGTTGCTGTCCGTGCTGATCGGCGTGCCGCTGGGCATCCGCGCCGGCCTGAAACCCAATGCGCCCGCGTCGCGCGCGATCATGACGGGATCGGTGCTGGGATTTTCGCTGCCCAATTTCTGGGTCGGGCTGATGCTCATCATGGTGTTCGCGGTCATGCTGGGCTGGGTGCCGGCGGGCGGGCGCGGGCAGACGGTAAGCATCGGTTCCCTGCAATTGAGCGTGCTGACATTCAACGGCTGGCTGAGCCTGGCGCTGCCGGCGGCCACCATCGCATTCGCCAAGTGCGCGATGATCATCCGCGTGACGCGGGCGGCCACGCGCGAGGCCCTGCCCATGGACTACATCAAGTTCGCGCGCGCCAAGGGCCTGTCGGAAAAACGCGTGCTGGGCGTGCACCTGCTGAAGAACATCCTGATCCCGGTGGTGACGGTGGCGGGCCTGGAATTCGGCCAGGTCATGGCGTTCGCCGTGGTGACCGAGACCGTGTTTTCATGGCCGGGCATGGGCAAGCTGCTGATCGATTCCATCATCAACCTGGACCGTCCGGTGGTGGTGGCCTATCTGCTCCTGATCGTGTTTTTCCTGGTCATGCTGAACCTCGTGGTGGACATCATCTATACGGTGCTGGATCCCCGCGTACGCCTGGATAGCCGCCGATGAATACGCCCGCGTCCGCCGCCGCCCCCGCGCCGCAACCCAAGGAACAGACGCCCTGGCGCCGCTTCCTGTCGGATTTCTTCGCCAGCAAGCTGGCCACGCTGGGCCTGGTCATGCTGGTCGCGATCGTGGGCGCCGCCCTGCTGGCGCCGTGGATCGCGCCGCAGAATCCCTACGACCTGGCGGCGCTGGACATCATGGATTCCAAGCTCAAGCCGGGCAGCGAAAGCGGCGACGGCGCCATGCATTACTGGCTGGGCACCGACGGCCAGGCGCGGGACCTGCTGTCGGCGATTCTCTACGGCATGCGCACCAGCCTGATGGTGGCGACCGTGTCGGTGCTGGCGGCTTTCGGCATCGGTGCAACCGTGGGCCTGATCGCGGCCTATTTCGGCGGCCGCATCGACGCCTTGCTGATGCGGGTTGTGGATATCCAGTTGTCGTTTCCGGCGATTCTCGTCGCGCTGATGCTGCTGGCCATCCTGGGCAAGGGTGTGGACAAGGTGATCATTGCGCTGATCGTGGTGCAATGGGCGTACTTCGCGCGGGCTGCGCGCGGCGCGGCGCTGGTCGAGCGCGGCAAGGAATATGTCGAAGCCGCGCGATGTATGTCGTTGTCCTGGGGGCGCGTGCTGTTCCGCCATGTGCTGCCGAACTGTATGCCGCCGCTGATCGTGATCGCCACCATCGACCTGGCGCATGCCATCGCGCTGGAGGCGACGCTGTCGTTCCTGGGCGTGGGCGTGCCGGTGACCGAGCCTTCATTGGGCATGCTCATCTACAACGGCTTCGAATACCTGTTGTCCGGCCAGTACTGGATTTCCTTCTTTCCCGGCATCGCGCTGGCGCTGGCCATCATCGCCATCAACCTGGTGGGCGACCACCTGCGCGACGTGCTCAACCCGCGCCACGCGAATTGAGGGGCGGCGATATGCAGACACAGCCTGTGGAAAAGCCGTCGGCAGTGCCAAGGCCGATACTCGAAGTGCACGGCCTGAAGACGCATTTCTTCACGCGCAACGGTGTGGTGAAGGCGGTGGACGGCGTGGACCTGCAACTGGCCGAAGGCGAGATCCTGGGGCTGGTGGGCGAATCGGGTTCCGGCAAGAGCATCACGGGTTTTTCGCTGATGGGATTGCTGGACGAGCCGGGACGCATCGTCGAAGGGCAGTTGCTGTTGAACGGGGAGGACCTGCGTAGCGCGGCGCCGGCGCGCTGGCGCCAGTTGCGGGGCCAGGAGATCGCGATGATCTTCCAGGATCCGATGATGACCCTGAACCCGGTATTGCGCGTGGATACGCAGATGATCGAGGCGGTCCAGGCGCACGGCAAAGCGACGCGCGAACAGGCGCGCCAGCGCGCGCTGCAGACCCTGGCGATGGTGGGCATTCCGTCGCCCGAGGAGCGCCTGCGGACCTATCCGCACCAGTTGTCGGGCGGCATGCGGCAGCGCGTGGCGATCGCGATCGCGCTGCTGAATTCCCCGCGCCTGATCATCGCGGACGAGCCGACGACGGCGCTGGACGTGACGATACAGGGGCAGATCCTGTTCGAGGTGCAGAAGTTGTGCCGCGAGACCGGCACCGGCCTGATCTGGATCACGCACGACCTGGCGGTGGTGGCCGGCCTGGCCGACCGCGTGTCGGTCATGTATGCCGGCCGCGTCGTGGAAACCGGCAGCACCGAGGCCGTGATCAGCCATCCTATGCACCCGTACACGCACGGCCTGATCGCCTCCATTCCCACGCCGGAGTCCCGCGGCAGGCCCTTGGTGCCGATTCCCGGCATGACGCCGTCGCTGCTCAACCTGCCGCAGGGCTGTGCGTTCCGGGGGCGCTGTCCCCGCGCAACCGACGCCTGTCTGGTCGAGCCGCTACCGGTGGAAGTCCGCCCGGCGCAATGGGTGCGCTGCTGGCATGCAGGAGGCCCGGACATCAAATGAGCGCAGCGGAACGCGACGCCACCCACCCCATCCTGTCCTTGCGCCAGGTCGAGCTGCGCTTCGTGCAGCACGTGGACCTGGCCGGCCGCATCGCCAACCTGCTGGGCGCCGGGCTGAAGACCCAGGTCGTGCATGCCGTGGCCGGCGTGGACCTGGACGTGGTGCCCGGCGAGGTGATCGGCATCGTGGGCGAATCGGGCTGTGGAAAATCCACCCTGGGCCGCATCGTGTCGGGCATTCTGCCGCCGACCGCGGGCGAGGTGCGCTACCGGGGCAAGCCGGTGCAGGAACTGCCGGGTCCGGAACGGCGGGCCTATGAGCTGGGCGTGCAGATGATTTTCCAGGACCCCTATGCCTCGCTGAATCCGCGCATGCGGGTGCGGGAGATCATCGGCGAGGCGCCCGTGGCGCACGGCCTGGTGCGGGCGCGGGACAAGGCGGAGTACGTCGCGGGGCTGATGCGCCAGGTGGGCCTGGATCCGAGTTTTTCACAGCGTTATCCCCATCAATTCTCGGGCGGCCAGAGGCAGCGCATCGGAATTGCGCGGGCCCTAGCGCTCAAGCCTTCGGTCATCGTCTGCGACGAGGCCGTCGCCGCGCTGGACGTATCGATCCAGGCCCAGGTGCTCAACCTGTTCGAACAATTGCGCGCGGACCTGGACCTGACCTATCTTTTCATCAGCCACAATCTCAGCGTGGTCAGCCATATTTCCGATCGCGTGGCCATCATGTACCTGGGGCGCGTGGTGGAACTGGCGCCTACCGACACCGTATTCCGGCGGGCCAACCATCCCTACACGCAGGCCCTGTTGAAAGAATTGCCGACGCTGCAGCCGGGGCGGCGCAGCTACCAGCCGATCAAGGGCGAACTGCCCTCGCCGCTGGATCCGCCCACGGGCTGCGCGTTCCATCCACGTTGTCCACATGCCATGCCGCGCTGTACCGTGGAACGGCCGCTGCTGAAGGAAGTCGCGCCGGGACAGCTCAGCGCCTGCCATCTGAACGATACGGCCTAGGGCGGCTGGCGGCGCGCCCGCTGGACGAGACCGCGGCGCAGCGCGAGAATTCCCCTATCGGCAAGCCGTCAAACTCCACTCTCACCGTTTATCCACAGCCATGAAAACCATCGACGAAATCGAACGCGCGCACAGCGACCTGACCGCGCTGCGGCGCGACATCCACGCGCATCCCGAACTGGCGTTCCAGGAAACGCGCACTTCCACGCTGGTTGCGGAGCGCCTGCGCGAGTGGGGGCTGGAAGTCCACACCGGGCTGGGGAAAACCGGGGTGGTGGGCATTCTGCGCGCGGGCAGCGGCAAAAAGACCATAGGCCTGCGCGCCGACATGGACGCCCTGCCCATGCCGGAGCACAACCGCTTTGCCCACAAGTCCACCGTCAGCGGGCGCATGCACGGCTGCGGCCACGACGGCCACACGACCATGCTGCTGGGCGCGGCGCAATACCTGTCCACGCACCGGGATTTCGACGGCACCGTCGTGTTCATATTCCAGCCGGCCGAGGAAGGCGGCAACGCCGGCGCGCGCGCCATGATGCAGGACGGCCTGTTCGACCGGTTCCCCTGCGACGCGGTGTTCGGCATCCACAACATGCCCGGCATGCCGGTCAACCAATTCGGATTCCGCGCGGGGCCCACCATGGCCTCCAGCAACCGCTGGGACATCGTCATCAAGGGCGTGGGCGGCCATGCGGCGCAGCCGCATGCCTCGGTGGATCCGATCGTGGTTGCCGCCGATATGGTGCATGCCCTGCAGACCGTGATCTCGCGCAGCAAGAATCCGCTGGACCAGGCGGTGCTGTCGATCACGCAGATCCACGCGGGCGACGCGTACAACGTGATCCCCGGCGAAGCCGTGCTGCGCGGCACCGTGCGCACGTATTCGGTGGAGGCGCTGGACAAGATCGAGGCCGACATGCGCCGCATCGCCACCACGCTGCCGCAGGTGTACGGCGGCACGGGCGAACTGGATTTCGTGCGGGCCTATCCGCCGCTGGTCAACTGGGAAAAGGAAACCGCCTTCGCCGCCCAGGTCGCGGAGGACGCGTTCGGCGCCGAACACGTGCTGCGGGACATGCCGCCCTTCATGGGCGCCGAGGACTTTTCCTTCTTCCTGGAGGCCATTCCGGGCTCCTATCTGTTCCTGGGCAATGGCGATGGCGGGCACCGCCTGGAAAGCTATCACGGCATGGGGCCGTGCCAGTTGCATAACCCTAACTATGACTTCAACGACGACCTGCTGCCGGTCGGCGCGACGTACTGGGTGAAACTGGTGCAGGCCTTCCTGCCCAAGCCCTGATCCTCGTAAGTCATTGATTCAAAAGGCGCGGGCCGGCCAGGTTCCGCGCCTTTTCCTATGGTGCGGCCGGGTTGTGCACCGGCTATTCACCCGCTATTCACCGGATATCCACCGGGATATCCCCTGGCTGTCCACCGGTTTTCCCTGGCTTGTCATCAGGCTTGTGCCCAGGGTTATCCACAGGGGGGCCGCGGTCTGCTATATGACGCAGGGGCTTGAACAAACGCCGAATAATTCGTTTGCGTGGGGATAACGGGTTTTCATAATGGATCGCTCCAACGCCGGCCCTGCCGCCGGCACATGCGCAAGGAGCGATACATGTCCCAGAGCAACGCGCTGCGCCGGTCCGAGGCGCATGCGGCACCGCGGTACGCCTTCGTCCCCGCGCCCCAGGATTTTTCGATCCGTCCCCTGGCGGACGCCATGGGTGCCGAGGTCGTCGGCATCGACCTGTCGCGCGAGCTCGACGCGGCCGATTTCGCCCGGGTGCACCAGGCCCATCTGGACCATCACCTGCTGGTGTTCCGCGATCAGCGCATCACGCCGCAGCAGCACATTGACTTCAGCCGGCGTTTCGGCCGCCTGATGATCCACGTGCTGCACCAGTTCCACCTGCCCGGGCATCCGGAGATCCTGGTCGTTTCCAATATCGTGGAGAACGGCAGGCCGGTGGGGCTGGGCGACGCCGGCAAATACTGGCATTCGGATATCTCGTACAAGGAATTGCCCAGCCTGGGCTCGCTGCTGCACGCGCAGGAGCTGCCGGCCGAAGGAGGCGACACGCTCTTCGCCAATATGCACCTGGCCTATGACACGCTGCCGGCGGCCCTGCGCGATGCCATCGAGGGCAAGCGCGCAGTGCATTCCTATCTGGCCAAGTACGGCCAACTGCAGAAGGAAGGGGCCTGGCGCCCCAACCTGAGCGCGCAACAAGTGGCGCAGGTACAGGAAGTCGTGCATCCCGTGGTGCGCACGCATCCGGAATCCGGCCGCCGCGCGCTGTTCGTCAGCGAAGGCTTCACCACGCGCATCGAAGGCCTGCCCGAGGACGAAAGCCGCCAGATCCTGGACGAGCTGTTCGCCCACAGCGTCCGGCCCGAGCACCTCTACCGCCACAAGTGGCGGGCCCACGACCTGGTGTTCTGGGACAACCGCTCGCTGATCCACTTGGCCGGCGGCACGCCGGACCATCTGCGCCGCAAGCTGTACCGCACCACCATCGAAGGCGATGCGCCCTTCTGAAAACGCCTGCCGCCCCCCGAACAAACACTTATCCACAAGGATCGCCATGCGTTTTTCGTCCGCCCTACGGGACCGCCTGGTCCGGATCGCCACCGGCGCCGGCCTGGCCTTGTCGCTTGCCATCCTGGCGCTGGCTTCGCCGACGCCGGCGATGGCCGAAGGCCGCATCCGCATCGCGGAACAATACGGCATCGTCTACCTGCTGCTGAACGTCGCTCGCGACCAGCAATTGATCGAGAAGCACGGCAAGGCCGACGGCCTGGATATCTCAGTCGAATGGGCCAAGTTGTCCGGCGGCTCGGCGGTCAACGACGCGCTGCTGTCGGGGGCTGTGGATATCGCGGGGGCGGGCGTGGGCCCGCTGTTGACGATCTGGGACCGCACCCGCGGCAAGCAGAACGTGAAGGGCGTGGCTTCGCTGGGCAATTTTCCCTATTACCTGGTCAGCAACAATCCGAACGTGAAGAGCATCGCGGACTTCACCGACAAGGACCGCATCGCGGTGCCGGCGGTGGGCGTGTCGGTGCAGTCGCGCGTGCTGCAACTGGCGTCGGCGAAGCTGTGGGGCGACGCGCAGTTCGACAGGCTGGACAAGATCTCCGTCGCCTTGCCGCACCCGGACGCCGCCGCCGCCATCATCGCAGGCGGCACGGAGATCACGGGACACTTCGGCAACCCGCCTTTCCAGGAGCAGGAGCTGGCCGAGAATCCCAAGGCGCGCATCGTGCTCAATTCATACGACGTGCTGGGCGGCCCCAGTTCCTCGACGGTGCTGTTCGCGACCGAGAAATTCCGCAAGGAAAATCCCAAGACCTACAAAGCCTTCCAGGAGGCGCTGAAGGAAGCGGCCGCGTTCGCCGCCGCCAATCCGGAAAAGGCCGCGGACACGTACCTGCGCGTAACCGGCGCCAAGCTGGACCGCGACTTCCTGATCAAGGTGATCAAGAACCCGGACGTGCAATTCAAGCTGGAACCGCAGAACACGTTTACGCTGGCCGAGTTCATGCACAAGGTGGGCGCGATCAAGAACGCCCCGGCAAGCTGGCGCGACTATTTCTTCGACGATCCCGTCACGGCGCAAGGTAGCTGATATGGGCCTGACCGCCGCCGCGCCTGTGGATAAGCCCGAAAAGCCCGCGCCTTTGCTGCTTGTGGATAAGGTGTCGATCGAATACAAGACGCGCGATCGGCGGGTGCGCGCCACGCACCAGGCGAGTTTCGAGGTGCATGAGGGCGAACGCTCCATCCTGCTGGGGGCTTCCGGCTGCGGCAAGTCCACGCTGCTCAAGGCCATCGCGGGTTTCATCGAACCCACCGAAGGGCGCATCGCGATCGACGGCAGATCCGTGCGCGGCCCGGGGCCCGACCGCATTGTGGTGTTCCAGGAATTCGACCAGTTGCCGCCGTGGAAAACGCTGCGCCAGAACGTGGCGTTTCCCCTGCTCGCGTCGCGCAAGCTGGGACGGCGCGAAGCGGACGAACGCGCGATGCACTATCTGGACAAGGTAGGCCTGTCCGCGTTCGCCGACGCCTATCCGCACACGCTGTCGGGCGGCATGAAACAGCGCGTGGCGATCGCCCGCGCCCTGGCCATGCAGCCGCGCGTGCTGCTGATGGATGAACCCTTCGCCGCGCTCGATGCGCTGACGCGCCGGCGCATGCAGGAAGAGCTGATGGCGCTGTGGGAAGACGTGCGCTTCACGCTGTTGTTCGTCACGCATTCGATCGAAGAGGCCCTGGTGCTGGGCAGCCGCGTGCTGCTGCTGTCGCCGCACCCGGGCCGCGTGCGCGCCGAACTGAATGCCCATGCCTTCGGCCTGCACAGCCAGGGCTCCGCGGCCTTCCAGTCGGCCGCCAGGCGCATCCACGATCTGCTGTTCGAGCCGGCACAGCCCGCGCCGGCCGAACGGGCCGCGGCCTGAGGACGCCCCATGAGCAGCAATGCCTATGCCGGCTCCGTCCCGGTCCGCCCCGAGGTCGAATACGATTTGCCGCCCCTGCCCGCGCAGGCGGCCGAAGCGCCGCTGCCCTGGCACGAGCGGGTGTGGCAGCACGCCGCCCTGCGCAAGCTATTCATTCTTGCGCTGCTGGCCGGCATCTGGGAGCTGGCGGCGCGCTACACCGACAACGACCTGCTGCTGCCCGGCGCCGTGCAGACGGCGCAGGCCTTCGTCCAGGGCATCGCCGACGGCGAACTGCCGGCGCGCGCGTGGCAGTCGCTGCGGGTGCTGGTGCAAGGCTATGCGGCGGGCGTGGCGCTGGCTTTCGTGCTGACCACGCTGGCCGTGTCGACGCGCTTCGGACGCGACCTGCTGTCGACCTTGACGGCCATGTTCAACCCCTTGCCCGCCATCGCGCTGCTGCCGCTGGCGCTGCTGTGGTTCGGCCTGGGCGAGGGCAGCCTGGTGTTCGTGCTGATCCATTCCGTACTGTGGGCGCTGGCGCTGAACATGTACGCGGGCTTCCTCGGCGTGTCGGACACGCTGCGGATGGCGGGGCGCAACTATGGCTTGAGCGGGCTGCGCTATGTTTTGCAGATCCTGGTGCCGGCCGCGCTGCCGGCCATCCTGGCGGGCTTGCGGATAGGCTGGGCCTTTGCATGGCGCACGCTGATCGCGGCCGAGCTGGTGTTCGGCGCATCCAGCGGCAAGGGCGGCCTGGGCTGGTACATTTTCCAGAACCGCAACGAGTTATACACAGATCGGGTATTTGCGGGGCTGGCGGCCGTGGTGATCATCGGCCTGCTTGTGGAAAACCTGGGGTTCGATACGGTCGAGCGCCTGACGGTCAGGCGCTGGGGCATGCAGCGTTGACGCAGGCCCGGCCGCAGCGGACCGGCGTTGGAAAAAGGGCGGCCCCGCAAGGGCCGCCCTTCTTGCAGGCGCTACGGCATTACAGCTTCAGTCCCAGCGCCTTGGCCACGCCGGCCGCATAGGCCGGGTCGGCCTTGCGGAAATGCTCCAGTTGGCGGCGCTGGATTTCCTCGGGCACGCCCGCCATGTGGCGGCCGATGTTGCCGAACAACTGTTCCTGCTGCGCCGGCGTCATCAGGCGGAACAAGGCGCCCGGCTGCGAATAGTAGTCATCGTCCACGCGGTGGTTCCAGCGCGCGGCGGCCTGGCCGTCCAGCGCCAGCGGCGGCTCGCCGGCGGACGGCGTTTCCTTCCATTCGCCGAAGCTGTTGGGCTCGTAGTTCAGGGTCCCGCCCGCATTGCCGTCGACGCGTCCGGCACCGTCGCGGTGGAAGCTGTGGAACGGGCAGCGCGGCGCGTTCACCGGGATCTGGTGATGGTTGATGCCCAGGCGGTAGCGGTGCGTATCGCCATAGGAGAACAGGCGGCCCTGCAGCATCTTGTCCGGCGAGAAGCCGATGCCGGGGACGACGTTGGCCGGCGTGAACGCGGCCTGCTCCACTTCCGCGAAGTAGTTCTCCGGGTTTCTGTTCAGCTCCAGCACCCCGACCTCGATCAGCGGATAGTCGCCGTGCGGCCAGACCTTGGTCAGGTCGAAGGGGTTGATGTGGTAGGTGGCGGCTTCGGCCTCGGGCATGATCTGCACCTTCAGCGTCCACTTCGGGAAATTGTTCTTTTCGATGTTCTCGAACAGGTCGCGCTGCGAGCTTTCGCGGTCGTGCGCGACGACTTGCGCCGCTTCCTCATCGGTCAGACAGGCGATGCCCTGCTGGGACTTGAAGTGGAACTTCACATAGAAGCGCTCTCCGTCCTTGTTGATGAAGCTGAACGTGTGCGAACCGAAGCCATGCTGCTGGCGCAGGTTGGCGGGGATGCCGCGGTCGCTCATCAGGGTCGTGACCTGGTGCAGCGATTCGGGGTTGAGCGACCAGAAATCCCAGGCGGCGGTGGCGTTGCGCAGGTTGGTCTTGGGGTCGCGTTTCTGCGTGTGGATGAAATCCGGGAACTTCAGCGGATCGCGGATGAAGAAGACCGGGGTGTTGTTGCCTACCAGGTCCCAGTTGCCTTCGTCGGTATAGAACTTGATGGCGAAGCCGCGCACGTCGCGCTCGGCGTCCGCCGCGCCGCGTTCGCCGGCCACGGTCGAAAAGCGCAGAAACAGGGGCGTCTGTTTGCCGACCTGGGAAAAAATGCTGGCGCGGGTGTAGCGCGTGATGTCGTGGGTGACGGTGAAGGTGCCGTAGGCGCCCGAGCCCTTGGCGTGCACCACGCGTTCGGGGATGCGCTCGCGGTCGAAGTGCGCGAGCTTCTCAATCAGCCAGAAGTCCTCCAACAGCGCCGGGCCGCGGGGGCCGGCCGTCAGCGTGTTGTTGTTGTCTGCCACGGGCGCGCCTGAGGCGGTGGTCAGATGCTTCTTGTCGTTCATAGCACACTCCCTGTGTCGTTCTTTGGAATGCGGAGCCGCTGGGGCGGCTCCGGCCGTGTCCTCGATCCCCCGGCAGGTCCGCCGGGACGGGATCGCCAACACATCATAGGAGGCTTGTTTTACGTTGTGAAGTTGATTGATATATCAAACTTGATTAAGAATAACTATTGACCACAACGGCCGCGCGCCCGAGGCCGCGAGGCCGGACGCGCATAAAAAAACCGGCCCATCGGGGCCGGTTCGTTCGTCGAGGCGGAAATCAGCGGTTCGCCGCCGCTTCGGTCTTGCGCTGCATGGCGCGAGTGATGGACCACTGCTGCAGGATCGACAGGGTATTGTTGACGCACCAGTACAGCACCAGGCCGGCCGGGAAGAAGAACATCATCCCGCCGAACACCAGCGGCATGATCATCATGACCTTGGCCTGGACGGGGTCCGGCGGCGTGGGGTTCAGCTTGATCTGCAGGAACATGGTGGCCATCATGATGGCGGGCAGAATGAAGAACGGGTCGCGGATCGACAGGTCGTGCACCCACAGGATCCACGGCGCGCCGCGCATTTCCACGCTGGCCAGCAGCACCCAGTACAGCGAGATGAACACCGGGATCTGCACCAGCATCGGCAGGCAGCCGCCCAGCGGGTTGATCTTCTCGGTGCGGTACATCTCCATCATGGCCGCGTTGAGCTTCTGCTTGTCGTCGCCGTACTTTTCCTTCAGGGCCTGCAGGCGCGGAGCCACCTGCTTCATGCGGGCCATGGAGCGGTAGCTGGCGGCGGCCAGCGGGTAGAACACGGCCTTGATCAGCACGGTCAGGGCCACGATGGTCCAGCCCCAGTTGCCCAGGATGGAATGCAGCCAGGTCATCAGCTTGAACAGCGGCTTGGCGATGATGGTCAGCCAGCCGTAGTCGACCACCAGTTCCAGGCCGGGAGCGAGCGCCGCCATGGCCTTCTGGTCTTGCGGGCCGACCCACAGGTGCGAATCGACGCGCGCCGCGGCGCCGGGGGCGACTTCGCCGACGGCTTCGATGCTGCGGGCCGCGTACAGGTTCTTCTGCACTTCCAGCAGTTCGTTGTTGCGCGGCTTGCCCTGCGGGGGCACCCAGGCGGTGGCGAAGTAGTGCTGGACCACGGCGATCCAGCCGTTGTCGGACTGCTTGATGTAGTTGGCCTTCTTCTTTTCGATGTCGCTGAAGGTGATCTTCTGGAACTTGTCCTGTTCCGAGTAGACGGCGAAACCGGTGAAGGTGTGATAGAAGCTGGACGTGTCGGCGGGGTCGTTGCCGTCGCGTTCGAGCTGCAGGTACAGCGCGGGCGTGACGGGGGCGGCGCCGACGTTGGCCAGGTCGTGGCGCACGTCGATGTCGTAGCGGCCGCGGTGCAGCGTGAACGTCTTGGTGACCTTCATGCCGCCCGATTCGCCTTCGAACGCCACGGCCAGGCTGTCGCCGGTCATCTGGCGGTCGGAGGACACGAAGCGGAACGGCGTCTGGTGGGTGGGGAAGGTCTGGCCGTTGGGCGCGCCGACGACGCCGGTCTGCACCACGTAGTTCAGGCCGGCGGAGCGGTCCAGCAGCACCGTGGGCTTGTCGGCCTGGCCGGTGGCCGGGTATTTCAGCAGTTCGGCGCGGACGAGCTGGGCGCCCATCGTGTCGAACGTCAGGCGCAGCACGTCGGTCGTGATGACGATTTCTTCCGAGCGTGCGGCAGCAGCGGGGGCGGCGGCGCCGGGCACGGCGGACGGGGCTGTCGCCGCGGGCGCGGGCGAGCTGGGCACCGAGGGCGTCGCGTTGTTCGCGGCAGCCTGCGGTTCGCTCGTGCTGGCCGTGGGCGTCGGGGCCCCGAACAGCGACGGCTTGCCGTTATGGATTTGCCAGTTGTTCCATAGGAGCAACAGCGAGAAGGAAAAAATCATCCAGAGGACGGTTCGTCGGATATCCATGGTGCCTACTGAAGTGAATACGGGCCAGCAAAGCCTGCCAGTTTAGCGTCAATCATGCCCGCTGCGGTGGCTGTGGGAGCAGCAGGGGGGGCCATTGGTTCCCTTGGCCGGCGGAACCGGATCCAACCCGCCGGGCGACCACGGATGGCAGCGGCCGATGCGCCGGACCGCGAGCCAGAAGCCGCGCCAGGCGCCGTGGAGCTCGATCGCTTCGATCGCGTACGCCGAGCAGGTGGGGGTAAAGCGGCACTGCCTGCCGATCCACGGACTCAGGAAGAACCTGTAGAACCGGATCGGGGCAATGAGTAAAGCAGCCCCTAGGGTACGGGCCCGCCCGCTCATCGCGCGATGCGCTCAAAGTGAGCGTCCACTTCGGCTCTTACGCTGTGTTTGAGCGCAGTGAGCGTGGCAGGCGCGACCTTGCTGTGCAGGCGCACGACGTAATCCTTGGCCGGCAGGTCCAGCCGCCGATGGCGGAACGCTTCGCGGATGACCCGCTTGATGGCGTTGCGCGTGCTGGCGCGGGCGGCGAACCGCTTGGCGATCACCAGGCCCAGGCGGGCACAGGCATCCTGGCCGGGGGGCAGATCATTGGGAGCGGCGCTCACAATGAAGAACGCCCCTCGGGCAAGACGCCGGCCTTTGAGGGCGGCGGCAAACTCGGAGGGGCGATGCAGCCGCGCCTCCGGGGGAAGCGTGGCGCGCGGCATGGACTGCGGGTCGGGCGTCAGGTCTCCGGGGAAACCGGAAAACAAGGACTTAGACGGCCAGACGCTTGCGGCCCTTGGCGCGGCGTGCGCTCAGGATGGCGCGGCCAGCGCGGGTTTTCATGCGCACGCGAAAGCCATGGGTGCGCTTGCGGCGGGTAACGGAAGGTTGGTAGGTACGTTTCATGGACGATCCACAAAAAGAACAAAAGTCAGAAGGGACCTGCCCAGAGGGTTCCTGGTCGCGCATCCAGTAGCGGGTATCTGGCGGGCATTTTTGCAACATAGGCAAAAAACGACTCGCAGACGGGGCTCTGACCGGGAAAACCCAGGCGACCTATAGAAGAAGCTGCTCACGGGTCGTCAGGTGAAAACACCTGAAAACACCGAGAAAACACCGAAAACGCCTCTTGCGAGGCGAGCGCGGCCAAGCTCTCTGTGAAACCTTCTGACAGACAGAATTCGGAAAAGCCCACCATTTCAGCAAGTTTTCCCTGTCTTGTCAAACAGTTAAGCCTGCGCCGCGTGGACAGTTATGGCCGACCCTGTGGATAACCCCAGCCCAGGCAAGGTAGAATCGAGGTTTGAATAAGAGCGACATGAAAGAATTCTGGCAGACCTGCGTCAGTCGTCTTGAGCAGGAACTCCCCCCCCAACAAATCAGCGCGTGGATACGACCGCTGGTCCCGCTTGCGTATGACGAGACGCAGGCGGTGCTGCGCGTTGCCGCGCCCAACCGCTTCAAGCTGGATTGGGTGCGCAAGAACTTTTCCCACCAGATCGAAGCGTTGGCCGCGGAGTGGTTCGAGCGTCCGGTGCAGGTGCTGTTCGAGCTGCCGTCCCATGGCGCCGCGCCGCGCATGCCGGTCGCGCCCGTGCGGGCCGCGCCGCCCGTGTCCACGCATCCGTCCGGCGCGTCCCCTTCAGGCGGCGCGCCGCCGATGAGCGCGCCCGCCGCGGCGCCCGCCTCCGCGCCCGCGCCGGCCACCACGGCCGCGGCGCAGGCAGCGCAGGCCGTGAACGCGGATGCGGCCAACATCGTGTACGAGCGCTCGCGCCTGAACACCGACCTGACCTTCGAGAACTTCGTTACCGGCAAGGCGAACCAGTTGGCGCGCGCCGCCGCGCTGCAGGTCGCCGAGAACCCCGGCACGTCCTACAACCCGCTGTTCCTGTACGGCGGCGTGGGCCTGGGCAAGACCCACCTGATCCACGCCATCGGCAATGCGATGGTGGCGGCGGGCACCGGCGTGCGCGTGCGCTACGTGCATGCCGACCAGTACGTGTCGGACGTGGTGAAGGCATACCAGCGCAAGGCGTTCGACGATTTCAAGCGCTACTACCACTCGCTGGACCTGCTGCTGATCGACGATATCCAGTTCTTCTCCGGCAAGAACCGCACGCAGGAAGAATTCTTCTACGCGTTCGAAGCGATGGTGGCCCAGCGCAAGCAGATCATCATCACCAGCGACACCTACCCGAAGGAACTGTCGGGCATCGACAGCCGGCTGATCTCGCGCTTCGACTCCGGCCTCACGGTCGCCATCGAGCCGCCGGAACTGGAGATGCGCGTGGCGATCCTGCTGCGCAAGGCGGAATCCGAAGGCGTGCCCATGCCCGAGGAAGTGGCGTTCTTCATCGCCAAGCACCTGCGCAGCAACGTGCGCGAACTGGAAGGCGCGCTGCGCAAGGTCCTGGCCTACGCCCGCTTCCACGGCCGCGACGTGCTGACCGTGGACGTCTGCAAGGAAGCGCTGAAGGACCTGCTGTCCGTGTCCAACGGCCAGATCACCGTGGAAAACATCCAGAAGACGGTGGCGGATTTCTACAAGATCAAGGTGGCCGACATGTACTCGAAACGCCGGCCCGCCAATATCGCTTTGCCGCGCCAGGTCGCGATGTACCTGGCGAAGGAGCTGACCCAGAAAAGCCTGCCGGAAATCGGCGATCTGTTCGGTGGCCGCGATCACACCACCGTGCTGCATGCCGTACGCAAGATTTCCGACGCCCGCGCCAAGCAAGCGGAGCTCAACCATACCCTGCACGTGTTGGAACAAACTCTAAAAGGATGAACATGCAACTCGTACAAACCACACGCGATGCATTGCTGAAACCGCTGTCGACTGTGGCGGGCATCGTCGAAAGACGCCATACCCTGCCCATCCTGGCGAACATCCTGATGCGCAAGGAAGGCAATAAGGTTGCCTTCATTGCGACCGACCTGGAAGTACAGATCACCACGCATGCCGATTTCGGCGTGGGCCAGGACAACGAGTCCACCACCGTCGCGGCGCGCAAGCTGCTGGACATCCTGAAGGCGCTGCCGGACACGGGCGACGTGCGCCTGGCGCTGGCCGGCAACAAGCTGTCGGTGCAGTCGGCCAAGAGCCGCTTCGCGCTGCAGACGCTGGCCGCCAGCGAATTCCCCACCGTGGCCCAGCCCGAGCAATGGGACGTGTCGCTGACCATGCCGCAGCGCACGCTGCGCCACCTCTTCAACATGGTGCACTTCGCCATGGCGCAGCAGGACATCCGCTACTACCTGAACGGCATGCTGCTGGTGTTCGAGCCGGGCCGCGTGCGCGCGGTCGCCACCGACGGCCACCGCCTGGCGCACTGCTCGACCGAAGCCGACGGCATCAGCGAACGCCACGAAGTGATCGTGCCGCGCAAGACCGTGCTGGAAATGCAGCGCCTGCTGGAAGACTCCGACGAGCCCGTCTCCATCGACGTGGCGCCGGGCCAGATCCGCTTCCGCTTCGGCGACGTGGAACTCGTGTCCAAGCTGGTCGAAGGCAAGTTCCCCGATTTCACGCGCGTGATCCCGACGAACTACACGCGCCATTTCCTGGTCGGCCGCGAAGCGCTCCAGGGCAGCCTGCAGCGCGCCGCCATCCTGACCACCGACAAGTTCAAGGGCGTGCGCCTGCAACTGGCGCAGAACCAGATGAAGATCTCGTCCTCCAACGCCGAGCAGGAAGAAGCGCAGGAAGAAATCGACATCGACTACGGCCATGAAGCGCTGGATGTCGGCTTCAACGTCGGCTACCTGCTCGACGTGCTGTCCAACGTCAAGGTGGACAACATCCAGTGGTCGGTCATGCCGGACGCCAACGCGTCGGCGCTCATCACCCTGCCCGAAGACGACCAGTTCAAGTACGTCGTCATGCCCATGCGGATTTGATCCGCGCGCCTATCGTGGGTTTGTGCCGCTTGCGGGCCTGAGGGCTCGCGGGCGGTCCGGCCGCCAGGCCGTTCTTTAAAGCGTTATCGATACAGACATGTCAGATCAGCAGAACACCACTCCCGAGAACAGCGGCTACGGCGCTGACTCGATCAAGATGCTCAAGGGGCTGGAGGCCGTGCGCAAGCGCCCCGGCATGTACATCGGCGACACGTCCGACGGTACCGGCTTGCACCACATGGTGTTCGAGGTCGTCGACAACGCCATCGACGAAGCCCTGGCCGGCTATTGCGACGACATCGTCGTCACGATCCACACCGACAACTCCATTTCCGTCACCGACAACGGCCGCGGCATCCCCACCGACATCCACAAGGACGACGAATTCCACCGCAGCGCGGCGGAAATCGTCATGACCGAGCTGCATGCCGGCGGCAAGTTCGACCAGAACTCCTACAAAGTGTCCGGCGGCCTGCACGGCGTGGGCGTATCTTGCGTGAACGCGCTGTCCGAATGGCTGCGGCTGACCATCCGCCGCAACGGCCAGGTGCACCAGATGGAATTCCGCCAGGGCGAGCGCGTCGCGCCCCTGGCCGTGACCGGCACGACCGACAAGCGCGGCACCGAAGTGCGCTTCCTGGCCGACCCGATCATCTTCAACAATATCGAGTACCACTACGAGATCCTCTCGAAGCGCCTGCGCGAGCTGTCGTTCCTGAACAATGGCGTGAAGATCCGCCTGATCGACCAGCGCCAGGGCAAGGAAGAGAACTTCGCGTTCTCGGGCGGCGTGAAGGGCTTCGTCGAATACATCAACCGCAGCAAGACCGTGCTGCACCCCAACGTGTTCTCGGTCACCACCGAGTCCTCGGCGGGCGGCGTGCCGGTCGGCGTGGAAGTGGCGATGCAGTGGAACGACAGCTACAGCGAAAGCGTGCTGTGCTTCACCAACAACATCCCGCAGCGCGACGGCGGCTCGCACCTGACCGGCCTGCGCGCGGCGATGACCCGCATCATCAACAAGTACATCACCGACAACGAACTGGCCAAGAAGGCCAAGGTCGAAACGTCCGGCGACGACATGCGCGAAGGCCTGGCCTGCGTGCTGTCGGTGAAGGTGCCCGAACCCAAGTTCAGCAGCCAGACCAAGGACAAGCTGGTCTCCAGCGAAGTGCGTCCGGCCGTCGAAGAAGCCGTGGCCCGCACGCTGGAAACCTGGCTGCTGGAACACCCCAACGACGCCAAGGCGCTGTGCGCCAAGATCGTCGAAGCCGCCCGCGCGCGCGAAGCCGCCCGCAAGGCGCGCGAGATGACGCGCAGGAAGAGCGTGCTGGAAGGCGCCGGCCTGCCCGGCAAGCTGGCGGACTGCCAGGAAAAAGACCCGGCGCTGTGCGAGCTGTACATCGTCGAGGGCGACTCCGCAGGCGGCTCGGCCAAGCAGGGCCGCGACCGCAAGTTCCAGGCCATCCTGCCGCTGCGCGGCAAGGTGCTGAACGTGGAGAAGGCGCGCTTCGACCGCCTGATCGCCAGCGAACAGATCGCCACGCTGATCACGGCGCTGGGCACCAGCATCGGCCCGGACTTCAACGTGGACAAGCTGCGCTACCACCGCCTCATCATCATGACCGACGCGGACGTGGACGGCGCGCACATCCGAACCCTGCTGCTCACGCTGCTGTACCGCCAGATGCCCGAACTGGTGCAGCGCGGCTATGTCTACATCGCGCAGCCGCCGCTGTACAAGGTCAAGGTCGGCCGTGAAGAGCGCTATCTGAAGGACGACCAGGAAGAGGCGCAGTTCATGCTGTCGCTGGCCCTGAAGGACGCCGAGATCATTTCGGGCGGCAACATCATCCGCGGCGAAGAGCTGAACGAACTGGCCCGCCAGTACGTGGCCGCCGACGGCGTGATCGCCCGCCTGTCGCGCGTGTTCGACACGGCCGCCCTGTCGGCCATGGCCGAAGGCGTGGAAATCAATCTGGAAACGGCCGAGTCCACCGCCGACTCCGCCCGCCGCCTGGCCGAGGCCATGCGCGACCCGGTCAGCGGCAACGGCGTGGAAGTCGTGCCGCAGTTCGACGAGGCGACCGAGCGCCACCGCCTGTCGGTGCAGCGCATGCACCACGGCAACGTGCGCGTCAGCATCATCGACGCGGACTTCGTGAACGGTTCGGACTACGTCATCCTGTCCAAGGCCGCGAAGAGTTTCTCCGGCAAGGTCGGCCCGCGCTCGATGGTCGCCCGCGGCGAAGGCGAAAAGCGCAAGGAACAGACCGTGTCCGACTTCCGCGAAGCCATGCAGTGGCTGCGCGGAGAAGCCGAGCGCGGCATTTCCAAGCAGCGCTACAAGGGCCTGGGCGAAATGAACCCCGACCAACTGTGGGAAACCACGATGGACCCGAAGGTGCGCCGCCTGCTGCGCGTGCAGATCGAGGACGCCATCGCGGCCGACGAGGTCTTCACCACGCTGATGGGCGACGACGTCGAACCGCGCCGCAACTTCATCGAAACGCACGCGCTGTCGGCGGGCAATATCGACGCGTAAGCGTATATTGCTTCTGGTGAGAAGCTGGATTCCTCTAGGGAGATCCAGGTTCAGCGGATAGGGGCTGCTTTCGCAGCCCCTGTTTTTTGTTCGCCGTAGCGCGCGCAGTTTGCAGGGCTATTTGGGAACGACGGTCAGATCGTTCTGGTTGGACGGATTGGCCCATTTATAGCCGGTGGCCGGAGTCCAGGAATTGGGCGAGGAGCCCGCCGCCAGCGTGGGATCGTTCCGGTTTTTCATCCCGGGCGTCCACACCACGGGGCCGAGGTTCGGCGGGTCTTTCCATTGATATCCGGGCAGCGGAATCCACCGATTCTCGGATTGCGCGGCCACGACATTCTCATAGTCCGGGTGCTTCGTTCCCGGCGACCAGGTCACCGGGCCGAAGCGGTCCGGGTTCTCCCATTGATAGCCGGGCGCGGGACGCCATTTGCCTCGTTCGCTGCCCGCCATCACATGCGCGAGTCTGGGATGCGGCATGCCCGGCTTCCATTCCGCTTCCCTGCAGGAGGGATCGTTCGGTTCGAGCATGCACCCGAACATTTGCAGTAATGCATTCGCGCTGGCGGCTTCGTCGTCGTCGTTCTGGCTCTGGGTCAGCAGCCTTTCGGGAGAGACCCAATCGACGGCGCCATTCGGGAAAAGCACCTTGATCTTGCGTGTCCTCGCGTCGATGGCAACCACCGTGACAAGCACGTTGTCGTCAAGGTCCCGATGTACGTAGTACGAATCGCCGACGTCTATCGCCGCCAAGGGAACCGCCTGGACAACATTGCCTGATGCGAATAACAGGCTAGTGACGACGACAGCGTGAATGGGCCGCATGATCCTCTCCCGATGGAAGGCCGTGTCAGGTTCTCTTCGCCGGCAGTTTTCTCCATTCGGCGTGTCCCGCGTCGCTGCTGTCCGATTGAATATTGACGGCCAGCTCTTCCTGATCGTCGACTCTCAGGCAGACTTTGGTGGAACCCTTGGGATAGAGCTTCACCTTGCCTTTGGCAACGCCCGAAGCCGTTAAAGAAGCGGTGTTTCCCACGGTCCATCCCATCTGGGCGGCGGTCTGGCGAATGGTCTGGGCATCGAGGGCCATGTCGCCGGTGGCGACAAAACACGAATCCGCGTGCGCGCCTGCGGCGGCGCCGGCAATCAGCGCCGCAAGCAGCCGAGCAACGAGCTTGATCATGTCCTGACTCCTTCGGAAATCGGAAATAGCCCGTGACGAGCCCGCACGGAAAGACTGTAGGCGAAAAGTCCCGATGGGTCTCTCCAGCCTTTGGATGGCCCGATCGCAGGCACGGATACCAACCGTGCGGCCCCCATCGACCCGCCCGCCGGCATGGAAACCGCTAGGGAAAACACCCATATCCGCTGCCTTCCCGTTGCCGCAGAATCGCAAAAATTGTTCAACAATCCTGGCTCGGAAAATGCCTCCCGGCATAGGGCAGACCCAGTCTTGCCGCGGGTTCCAGGGCGTCCAATAGGGGAAACCATGTCCACTACGATCCTGGCGGCATCGCGTCGCGGCATTGCGCGAGCGCTGGCCGCATTCATGTTGTGCGCAGCATCTCCGCTGGTTTTTGCGGCCGCCACCATCAAGGCGGACAGCCTGACGGTGGGTTCGGACCTGACCTATCCGCCCTATGCCTACATGGAGGGCGGCAAGCCCGCCGGATTCGACGCGGATTTTTCCCGGCTGCTGGCTTCCAAGCTGTCGCTGAAGCCGGTGTTCGTCGACACGCGCTTTCCCGACCTGATCCTGGGCATGCGGGCGCACCGCTTCGATACCGTGGCGTCCGCCCTGTACGTGACGCCCGAGCGCAGCAAGCTGATCGATTTCATTCCCTACCTGAAGACCGGCGCGTCGCTGGTGGTGCTGGCCGCCAGCCAGTACGCGCCGGCCGGGCCGGAGGCGCTCTGCGGCAAGCGGGTGGCGTCGATCAAGGGCGCGTCGTGGACGCCCAAGCTGCAGAAGGTCTCGCGCGAGACCTGCCAGCCCAAGGGCCAGGGCGAGATCAAGGTGCTGGAGTTTCCGACTTCTCCGGAGGCAATGATGGCGCTGCGTTCGCAGGCCGCGGACGCGATGATCGAGGACGCCGCGGTGGTGCACGGCATGCTGGAGCAGTCCAAGGACAGCCTCAAGGTGACGTCTGCCGCACTGCTTTATCCCATCGTGATCGGACTGGGCATCAACAAGGAATCGAAGGAACTGCAAGGCGCGCTGACCGGCGCCCTGAAGCAGGCCCGCGATAGCGGCGAATACCAGGCGCTGCTGGTCCGCTACGGCCTGGAAGAGCCTTCCGCCGCCGAAATCCAGGCGGCCCTGGCGGGCCCCGCCCGGTAACGCCGAGACGGAAGCCGGAACATGCATTTCGATTGGGACTACGCCGTCAGCCTGCTCTGGGACACCGATTTCTGGAAAGCGTGCTGGGTGGTGGTGAAGCTGAGCACGGCGACCTGGGTGATAGGGGTGGCGGCGGGTTTCCTGCTGGCGCTGGGCAAACAGGCGAAGAACCCCGTCATCAGCCGGCTGGCGGGCCTGTACATCTGGTTCTTCCGCAGCCTGCCGTTGCTGGTGCTGCTGGTGTTCATCTACAACTTGCCGCAGGTCTTTCCCGCGGCCGGCGCATTGCTGTCGGATCCCTTCTATGCCGGCCTGACCGCGCTGGTCGTGAGCGAGACGGCCTTCATCGCCGAGATCCATCGCGGCGGCATCCTGGGCGTGCCGCGCGGCCAGGTCGAGGCCGGGCGCGCGCTGGGCATACGCTACGCCGGCATCCAGCGCATGATCGTGATCCCGCAGGCGCTGCGCATCGCGCTGCCCGCGCTGAGCAACGAATTCATCACCATCGCCAAGCTGACCTCGCTGGTGTCGGTGATCTCGCTGGCCGAGATCCTGCTGGTGGGGCAGCGCCTGTACACCCAGAACTTCCTGGTGTTCGAGACCATGCTGGCGGTGGCGCTGTACTACGTGCTGATCGTCACCCTGTTCGACAAGCTGCTGGGCTGGCTGGAGTCGCACATGAACATCCTGCGGCGCGCGCCCAAGCCGCTGGCGCTGGACGAAGAGGCGCGGCGGGCAGTGCGGGAAGGCGCGTCCGGACCCGCGATGAAGGCCGCCGGCAACCAGCCCGCGCTGGAAGTGCGGCAGGCGCGCAAACGCTTCGGCGACCACGAGGTGCTCAAGGGCATAGACCTGACGGTCAAGGCCGGCGAAGTCATCAGCATCATCGGTCCGTCGGGATCGGGCAAGACTTCCCTGATCCGCACCTTGAACGGCCTGGAGACGCTGGACGGCGGCGAGGTGCGGCTGCACGGCAAGCCCTTTCTCGGATCTCCGGGTACCGGCGCGCAGGCGGGACCGGGCGAACGGATCCTGGACATCGGCATGGTGTTCCAGAGCTTCAACCTGTTCCCGCACAAGACTGTGCTGCAGAACGTGATGCTGGCGCCGTCCTACCACGGGCGCGGCAGCGCCGACGCGCTGCGCCGCGAAGCGCTGGCGCTGCTTGACAAAGTGGGCATGCTGGACCACGCGCACAAGTATCCGCACCAGCTTTCGGGCGGCCAGCAGCAGCGCGTGGCCATCGCCCGGGCACTGGCGATGCGGCCTTCCATCATGCTGTTCGACGAGCCGACTTCGGCCCTGGATCCCGAACTGGTGGCGGAGGTGCTGAAGGTGGTGGAAACGCTGGCGCGCGAGGGCATGACCATGCTGATCGTCACGCACGAAATGGGATTCGCGTTCAAGGTGTCGGACCGCGTGGTGTTCATGGAGGCGGGCCGGGTCCTGCTCGACGCGCCGCCGGCCGACGTGCTGGGCAGCGAGGATCCGCGGGTGAAGGATTTCCTGAGCCATGTCCATGTCGCCTGACCGGCGCGGTCTTTCGCTGCACGCCGTATCCGCCTGCCTGGAGCGGGCGCTTGCGGATCCGGACGCCGCGGCGCTCGCCCTGGTGGCGCGCCGCGACGAGGACGCGCTGGCCGAGGCGCGGGCGCGCGACGCGCTGCGCGGCCTGGCGCCGGGCGACGAGCCGCTGGCCGGCATGGCGCTGGGCGTGAAGGCCTGCTTCGACGTGCGGGGCTGGACGGCGCACGCGGGTTCGCGGGTGCTGGCCGATGCGCCGGCCGCGACCGAGGACGCGCCGCTGGTGCGCGCATTGCGGCGCGCGGGGGCGGTGCTGCTGGCGCAGAACAATATGACCGAGTTCGCCTACGGCGCCCTGGGCCTGAACGCGAGCTTCGGCACGCCGCTGACGCCGCGCATGACCGACGTGCCGCGCGTGGCGGGTGGCTCCAGCAGCGGCGGCGCGGTGGCGGTGGCGCTGGGCATGGTGGATCTTGCGCTGGCGTCGGACACCAGCGGCTCGGCGCGGATACCCGCGGCCTTCTGCGGGGTTGCGGGCTTCAAGCCGTCGCGCGGCCGCTACGACGCCGGCGGCATGATGTATCTGTCGCCGAGCTTCGATGTGCCGGGCGTCATCGCCGCGGACGCCGCGCAGTGCCTGCGTGTGGATGAGGTGTTGGCCTCTTGGGACGCGCCGCCGGCCGGTTGCGGCGCGACGCCGCTGGCGGGCAAGATCTTCGTGGTGCCGGACCACGTCGAGGACCTGTTGGTTCCCGAAGTGCGGCGCGCATTCTCGGCATGGCTGGAGCGCCTGATGGACGCGGGCGCGCTGCTGCGGCGCATGCCGATGCCCTGCCTCGCCCAGGCCGGGGCCGTGGCGCGCGATGGCGGCATCATCGCGGCCGAAGCCTATGCGCTGCACGCGCCGCGCCTGGCGGCGGATCCGGCCCGCTACGACGCCCGCGTGGGGCCGCGCATGCTGCTGGGCGCGCAGGTGCCGGCGTACGCCTATCTCGCCGCGCAACGCCGGCTGGCGGAATTGCGCAGCGAATACGACGCGGCCATGACGGGGGCGGACGCGGTGCTCACGCCCACGGTGCCCATGCTGCCGCCGCCGCTGGCGCAATTGGACGAAGACGATGCCTATCTGCGCGAGAACGCCCGGGCGTTCAGCCTGACCGAATTCGCAAACCGCCTGGACCTGCCGAGCATTTCCATGCCGGGCGACCCTGCCGATGGAACGGCCGTGGGCCTGATGGCGACCGGCCTGCGCGGCGGCGACCGCGCCCTGCTGCGCGCCGCCGTCCAGATCGAGGCGGCGCTAGCCCCGGCCGCGCGCCGCCGCAACTGATTTCCCCACTGATAGTAGATCCGCATCCATGATAGTTATCCACAGCGACGACCTGACCGACACCGAACGCCATGCCCGCGGGCCGGGCTGGGAAAGCAAGCGCATCATCGTCAAGCGCGACGGAATCGGATATTCCGTGCATGAGACCCGCGTCTTCGAAGGCGCCGAGCTGCATCTGCACTACAAGCACCACTACGAAGCGAATTACTGCATGGAGGGCGAAGGCGAGGTCGAGGACGTGGCCACCGGCGCCGTGCACGCCATCAAGCCCGGCACCTTGTACGCGCTGGACAAGAACGACCAGCACGTGCTGCGGGCGGTAAAAGGGGATCTGCGGCTGGTCTGCGTGTTCAACCCTCCCTTGAGCGGGCAGGAAACGCATCGGGAGGACGGCAGCTACGCGGAGCCGGAACCGGAGCCGCGCGCGTAAGCGCTGCCGGCGCGCCAGGCATGCGCCTGGTTCTCGGCCGCTACTTGGCCTGCTGCTTCAGGCGGGTCAGCACGGCCATCAGCGTGCGTTCGGAGTCGTCCAGGTATTCGGTCAGGGCCTGGGCGGCCAGATCGCGCCGGCCCTCGACCAGCAGGCCGTGGATATGGCGTTCGCGCTCGATCCAGTCGGGCGTCTGGATGCGGCTTTCGTCCACCTCGGACGCGAACACCAGGCGCAGTTGGGCACAGAGCGTGAGGAAAAACTCATCGAGCAGCCGGCTGCCCAGTTGCGCGACGATGTGCTGGTGCACCTGCAGGCTCAGCGTGCCGACGGTGCGCCATTGTTTCCTGGACAGCGCGCGCTCGGCCGCGTTGATGGTGGTGTGCATCTTGTCGAGCAAGGCGGGCTGCAGCGGCAGTCCCCCCGCGATGGCCTGCAGCTCCAGCGCGCGGCGCGCCGCGTAGATCTCGCGCAGGTCCTTGCGCTCCATGCGCCGGACCACGACGCCCTTGTGGCGGATGAACGTGGCCAGCCCTTCGCGGCCGAGCTGGTGCAGGACCTCGCGGATGGTGTTGCGCGATGCGCCGTAGTCCGCCGCCAGATCGACCTCCACCAGTTGCGTGCCCGGCGGAAGCTTCCCTTCCATGATGTCGTCGCGCAACTGGTGGCTGATGCGTTCGGCGATCGAGATTCCGCTGTCGCGTTCGGCGGGCATGATGGCATAGGTTCCTATAGAAAAGCGCCGCGGCTTGGGGGCAGCAAGCCGAAGGCGCGGCGTGGGGGCATTTTTGCCGCCGGGCCGCCCCAAGGCAAAAGACGGCCCCCTCGGGGGGCAGCAAGCCGAAGGCGCAGCGTGGGGGCATTTCCCCCCCCCTCCTCTATTTCCACTCGACCTTTTCGGGGTGCAGGCCGTGGACGCCCTTATACGGTGAAACCTCGGGCGGTGTCCAGCCTTGCAGCAGGGCGGGATCCAGCGCGTACACCTCCACGCCCAGCGGGCGGCAGACGTCGATGGGATCGCGCGCGTCGGGGCCCCACATGGGCACGGACAGGTCGCCGCCCGGGCAGGTGGACAGCGCGCACAGCAGGTCCATTTCGGCGAAGAACTCCAGGTAGTCGCCGGGCTTGGCCGGGCATGCCTTCATGAAGTACTTGTCGTCGTCGTTCAGGCCGGTGACCTGGAATACGTTGAGCACGTCGTGGACGTCGAACTCCGTCAGGCCGTGCGGCGCCACCGCGCGCGTCAGGTTGGAGTGGCAATGGAAGTGGAAGTCCTCGCCCGTGAGCAGCTTGTTGACGTAGGGATCGCAGCGCGTGCCCAGCAGGTCGTGGACCCGGCCGCCGTCGCTGTCCGTACCGTAGCCGGCCAGCGTATCGTCGGTAATGGTCACCATGGGGCGCAGATACGGCAGGGTCGACCAGATGCGGTCGTGCGTGCTGACGTGGGCCTGTTGCAACTGCCGCGTGCGGGAGGCCCACATGCGCTCGCGCGGATTGTGCAGGTTCCACATATTGAAGTCCGCCACTTGCGGGCCTTCCAGCGTGACGATGCGGAATACATGGCCGGCGGGCACCTTCCAGGCGTAGCCGCTGCGGATGGGAACGACGTGCGATTCGACGAGCTTGCGCTGCGCCGGGTCGGCGACTAGCGTCCGGTAGAAATCCCGGTCCACATTCAATACCGAACCCTTGCTCACCTGATACGCCGCGGGGTAATTCGACATGGTCTGCCTCCTGAAAACGCTCCCGGATCCGATGCCAGGATTGTTGAACAATTTTGAGGCAGTATACAGGAGCAGAAGGCGTTGAATAGCGCTTTCTACAGGGCTTGAGACGGGTCTGGCTGCGTGCCGCAGACCTGCCTGATCGTCTGGCGCAACCAGCGGTGCGCGGGGTCGCTGTCCAACCGCGGCGGCCAGGCCTGCACGACGGTGACGGGCGCCATGGGAACGGGCACCGGAAAGGCGCGCAGCTTCAGGCCCAGCCGCTCGATGCCCGGCATCAGGTCTTCGGGCATGGACGGCAACACCAGGTCGGAGTCGGCCAGCGCGAAGATGGCGGCGTGGAATGTGGGGGTGATGAGCGAAACCTGGCGCACCAGCCCGAGTCCGGCCAGGACCTCGTCCATGGGACCTTGCGCGCGGCCCCGGCGAGAAACGCCGATATGGTCATAGGCGCAGAACCGGCGGGGGGTGATGGCGCTCTTGAAGATGGGATGTCCGCTGCGCGCCAGACCGCAGAAAGTGGTGGTGAAAAGGGTCTGCACCTTGATGTCGGCGCCGAATTTCTGCGAGGAGCCGATATAAAGGTCGGCGTCGCCGCTGAGCGCGCCGCCGTCGTCCTCGCCTTCGGACACGAAGCGCAGCACGGCGCGCGGCGCGTGGCGGCGCAGGTGCTCGCGCAGCCGGCCGCCATAGCCGCCCACGAATACGTCGTTGGCGCGCAGCGTGAAGACGCGCGCCAGCGTGGCCAGGTCCAGGCCTTCGCCGAATGCCGCGAAGACGGCATGCGCCTGCTCGACTACGTGGCGCACCTGCTCGCGCAGCGCCAGCGCCCGGGGCGTGGGCGCCAGGCCGCGGCCGGAGCGCACCAGCACGGGGTCGCCGACCGCCTCGCGGATGCGGGCGAGGCTGCGGCTCATGGCGGGGGTGCTCAGGTTCAGCCGGCGCGCCGCGCCGACGACGCTGCCTTCCTGGATCAGCACGTCCAGGGTAAGCAACAGGTTGAGGTCTAGCGGTTTCATGGGCCGAGCATAGCGCGGCGGCGGGAGGCCGCGGCGTCCGGGAGTTGCCTGCCGTGCAATCGTGACTTGCATGGCAAGGCATTCCCCGGCGGCGGCCGGCGCGGGAACATTTCCGCCTTGGCGGCGCGTGGGCGCCCGCGAAAAATCAAAGGAGAAACACATGGCGCTGGAAGTGCTGGAATTGCATCATCACGCGGTGCGCATGCCGATGGGCAAGGTGGCGGAGATGGGCGCGTTCTACGGGGACGTGCTGGGCCTGGACACGGATCGCGGCCGCTGGGAGATACCCGGCATCGCGGGCTATTTCCTGGACATGGGCAACGATTGCCAGATCCATCTGCTGGGCAGCGACGGCCCGTCGCCCTATGCGCAGGGGCCGGGCCGCGACCCTGTGGAAAACCACGTGGCGCTGGCGGTGCGCGATATCGCGGCGGCGCAGGCCGAGCTGGAACGCCTGGGCGTGGATTTCTGGAAGCTGGACAACGTGGCGGCGCCGGAGCTCATGCAGCTATTCCTGCGCGATCCGGTCGGCAACCTGATCGAACTGCACCAGATCGGCCGCTGCCGCTGCAAGCGCAGCGACCGGGCGTTCGCCGACGCCAGGGCGGCCGAAGGCGCGGCGCCCTCCGAGGCGCGGGCCTGACGCGCGGGGATTCGCCATGTTCATCGACCTCGACGCGCTGCAGGGCCCGGCCCGCTATAAATTGCTGACGGCGGCCATCGTGCCGCGGCCCATTGCCTGGATCGTGTCGCGCGACGGCCAGGGGGCGACGAACCTGGCGCCCTTTTCCTTCTTCAACCTGATGTCCGGCGATCCGCCGCTCATCTGCGTGGGCATCGGCGTGCGCGGCGATGCGCCCAAGGATACCGCCCGCAACCTGGCCGAACGCGGCGAGTTCTCGGTGAACCTGGTTTCGGCAAGGCTGGCGGCGCGGATGAACGTGACGGCGGTGGATTTTCCGCCCGGCGTCGATGAGTCGCTGGAGGCCGGCCTGGTGTTGTCGCCCTGCGAACGCATCGGCGTGCCGCGGGTGGCGCAGTCGCCGGTGTCGTTCGAGTGCCGGGTGCGGGAGCTGATCCGCATCGACGGCCGCAGCCTGGTGGTGGCCGAGGTGGCGGCCATGCACGTCCAGGACGAGATGGTGGCCGACCGAGAGCATCTGTACCTGGACGGCCCGCGCATGGACCTGCTGGCGCGCCTGCACAACCCGGGCTGGTACTGCCGCCCGCAGGCGGCATTCCAGATGCCCCAGATGACGCTGGCGCAATGGGAGGCGCTGAAATCGTCCGGCGAGGCGGAGCGCTACCTGGAACAGGACATGCTCCAGGCGCCGCCGATATCGCCGGTCAGCGCGCCGGCCGCGATTTCAGGTCGGACATCTCTTCCAGCATGAGCTGGTGGGCGTAGCGCGAGAACACGCTGACCAGCCGCGTGCGCGTATGGTAGGGCGGGTAGAGCAGCGCCACCGTCACCGGCACGGCCGGACTGAAGGGCCGCACCTCCACGCCGTTGGCCTCGAATTCCTCGCGCGCGGCCAGCGGGTTGATGAGCGCGACGCCCAGGCCCGCGCCGACCAGGGCGCAGATGGACGAGCCCAGCCCGGCCTCGGCCACGATCTGCCTTTCCACCTTGGCCGCCTTGAAGACGTCGTCGATCCGTTCGCGCAGCGGCGTGCCGCTGGTGAACGCCACGAACGGCTCGCCCGCGAAGTCGGCGGGCTTGAGCTTTTTCAGCCTGGCCAGGCGGTGGCCCTTGGGCACCACGGCCACGCAGCTCATGGTCAGCACGGGTTCGACCTGGATGCCGGGGGAGTCTCCGGACAGCATCGCCAGGCCCGTGTCGCAGAACCCGGAACTGATCCAGTTGTGCACCGTGCCGGCGTTGCCGGAATGGATGGACACCATGACGTCCGGGTATTCCGTTTTAAAGGCGGCGACGATGCGCGCCAGCAGGCCGCCGGCCAGCCGCGGCATGGCCGCCACGCTCAGCCGGCTGGCGCTGAACGAGCGGATGCTGGCCGCCGCCGATTCCAGGCCGGCCAGACCGATGAAGGTCTTCTCCACCTCCTGGAAGAAGCGCGACCCGTCCTGCGTCGGGGTCAGGCGGCTGCCATTGCGGTCGAACAAAGGGAACTGGGTAATGGCTTCCAATTGCGCGATTAAGCGGCTAACGTGCGGCTGCGAGGTATGTACGCGCTTTGCGGCGGCAGTCATCGAGCCGGTCATCATGACGGCCCGGAAAGCCTCGATATGCCGCAAGCCCATCCGTGAAATGGCCATGTCAAATCCGTATAGAGGAATACTCGATTGGAACTGGATAAAACCATACTGCTAGTTGATACTTTTCGCCAGCCGCGGGGCTCATCGCGGAACGCGGCGGTTTCCAGCCGGCCTGGGACCGCCGATCGTAAATATAAACATGCGCCGCCAGTCCGGCGCCAAGGGAACCAGATGAAAGCACTTGCTGTGATCTCCGTCGCCGCGGCCCTGCTGGGCAGCGCCGCAACCGCCCACGCCGAAGGCCCGAGCCGCCTGGACAAGATCCGGGAGTCCGGCGTGATCACCCTGGGCCATCCCGAGACCTCGGTGCCTTTCGCCTACCTGGACGGCAACCAGAAGCCCGTCGGCTACACGGTGGAGATCTGCCAGGAAATCGCGCAGTACGTGAAGGCCGCGCTGAAGCTGCCCAAGCTTGACGTGCGCTACAACCCGACCACCTCCGCCACGCGCATTCCGCTGCTGGCCAACGGCACCATCGACCTGGAATGCGGCAACACCACCAACAACCTCGAGCGCCACAAGCTGGTGTCGTTCGCGCCCACGACCTTCGTGGCCCAGGTGGTGCTGGTGGCGCGCAAGGACGGCGGCGTGGACCCCAACAACCTGGAATCCTTCCGCGGCAAGTCCATCGCCGCGCAGGCGGGCGGCCAGACCTTCCGGCTGATTTCGCAGTTGAACGCCAAGGGCAACCTGGGCATCACCATGGCGCCCACCAAGGACACGGCCGAAACCATCCTGATGGTGGAATCGGGCCGCGCCGCCGGTTCGGCCAATGACGACGGCATCGCCTACGGCGCCGTGGCCTCGTCGAAGAATCCCGATGCCTTCGTGATCGGCACCAAGGGCCTGGAAGTGGCGCCCTACGGCATCATGGAGCCCAAGGACGACCCCGCCTTCAAGAAGGTGGTGGACGACGCCGTGCTGGACCTGATCAAGACGGGCAAGGTGGCCGCGATCTACGACAAGTATTTCAATTCGCCGATCCCGCCCAAGCAGATCAACCTGAAGTATCCGATGAGCGACGCCCTGAAGCGCGCGCTGGCCAATCCCTCCGATTCCGGCGACCCCAAGGCATACGAGTAAGCAGGCGGCTTGCGGGAGGCCAGTCCTCCCGCGGCCCCTGCCGGGGCCAGGACGCCGGCCGCCGGGCGCGGGCGGCATCGCCATCGAGGGACAGGCATGAATTACAACTGGAGTTGGGGCGTTTTCCTGGAGATGTCGCCGGACGGCGTGCACACCTTCCTGGAAACGATTCTGATCGGCGTGGGCTGGACCCTTGCGCTGGCTTTGACGGCATGGGTGTTCGCGCTGCTGCTGGGGTCCTGGCTGGGCGTGATGCGCACCGCGCAGTCCCGCCTGATGAATGCGGTAGGCGCGACCTACGTCGAGCTGTTCCGCAACGTACCGCTGCTGGTGCAGATGTTCCTGTGGTATTTCGTGCTTCCCGAGCTGCTGCCGCATGCCTGGGGCCTGGCCATGAAGCAGATGCCGCAGCCCTGGGGCCAGTTCCTGCCGGCCGTGCTGTGCCTGGGGTTCTATGGCTCGGCGCGCGTGGCCGAACAACTGCGGGCGGGCATCCAGTCGCTGCCGCGCGGCCAGTTCCAGGCGGCCACCGCGCTGGGGCTGACCGAGGCGCAGGTCTACCGCTACGTCATCCTGCCCGAAGCCTTCCGCATCGTGCTGCCGCCGCTGACCTCCGAGTTCATGGGCACCATCAAGTACTCGTCGGTGGCGCTGACGATCGGCCTGCTGGAGCTGACCGGCCAGGCGCGTTCGATGGCGGAGTTCAGCTTCCATATCTTCGAGGCCTTTTCGGCCGCCACGGTCGTCTACCTGATCCTCAACGGCATCGTGGTCTTCGGCATGCGCACGATAGAACGCCGCGTGGCGGTGCCGGGCCTGATCGGCGCCGCGGCCAGGGACGGGCGCTAGCACCATGGGCAAATTCGATTTCGACGTGATCGGCAGCGCCCTGCCGTACCTGTTCCAGACGGGCATGACGTTCACGCTGACGCTGACCGTGCTGGCGGCGGTGATGGGGCTGGCGCTGGGCACGGTCCTGGCCATGATGCGCCTGTCGCGCTTCAGGATACTGTCGGTGCCGGCGGGCATCTACGTGAACGTGATGCGTTCGATCCCGCTGCTGCTGGTGATCTTCTGGTTCTACTTCCTGATGCCCTACATCGCCGCCTGGGTGGTGGGCTCGCAGACGCCGCTGCGCGTGGGCGCGTTCAACTCGGCGGTGATCACCTTCACCCTGTTCGAGGCCGCGTACTTCTGCGAGATCATGCGCGCCGGCATCCAGTCGATCGCGCGCGGCCAGGTGTCGGCCAGCATGGCGCTGGGGCTGACCCCCTGGCAGGGCATGCGCTACGTGGTGCTGCCGCAGGCCTTCCGCAATATGGTGCCGGCGCTGCTCACGCGCGTCATCATCCTGTTCCAGGACACCTCGCTGGTGTACGTGCTGTCCCTGACCGACTTCCTGGGCGCGGCGGCCAAGATCGGCCAGCGCGACGGCCGCCTGGTGGAGCTCTATCTGTTCGTGGCGGTGGTGTATTTCGTGATCTGCTTCACGGCGTCCCGCCTGGTCAAGCGGCTGGAAAAACGCACGCGGGTGCTGCGCTAGCCGTCCTCTCCAAGTTATCCACAGGTTCAACCATGCAAGATACTTCCCAGCCCCCGATGATAGCGATCAGGCAGGTCAGCAAGTGGTACGGCGACTTCCAGGTGCTGGACGATTGCTCGACGTCGGTCGGCCGCGGCGAGGTCGTGGTGGTCTGCGGGCCGTCCGGGTCCGGCAAGTCCACGCTGATCAAGACGGTGAACGCGCTGGAGCCCTTCCAGAAGGGCGACATCGAGGTCAACGGCATTTCGGTGGGCGATCCGCGCACCAACCTGCCCAAGCTGCGCGCCGTGGCCGGCATGGTGTTCCAGCATTTCGAGCTGTTCCCGCACCTGTCCGTGACCGAGAACCTGTGCCTGGGCCAGATCAAGGTGCTCAAGCGCGGCAAGGACGAGGCCCGCCAGCGCGCGCTGGCGCTGCTGGACCGCGTGGGCCTGTCCGCGCACAAGGACAAGCACCCGGGCGAATTGTCCGGCGGCCAGCAGCAGCGCGTGGCGATCGCGCGCGCGCTGTCGATGGATCCGGTGGTGATGCTGTTCGACGAACCGACGTCGGCCCTGGATCCGGAGATGGTCAACGAGGTGCTGGACGTGATGACCGACCTGGCGGGCGACGGCATGACGATGATGGTGGTGACCCACGAAATGGGATTCGCCCGCCGCGTCGCCGACCGCGTGATCTTCATGGACGGCGGCAAGATCGTGGAGGACTGCGCCAAGGAGCAGTTCTTCGGCAACGTGGAGGAGCGTGCCCCGCGCACGCGCCAATTTCTTTCCAAGATTCTGCAGCACTGATGGCCATGACCCAGCGTACCCCCGGCGCCCAGCGCGCGCCCGTCGACCTGCGCAGCGACACCGTTACCCACCCCACCGAGGCGATGTACGAGCGCATGCGCAGCGCGCCGATCGGCGACGACGGTCTGGACGGCGATCCCACCGTGCGCGAACTGGAGGCGCACGTGGCCGCCAGCCTGGGCAAGGACGCCGGGCTGTTCGTGCCTAGCTGCACCATGGCCAACCTGCTGGCCGTGCTGGCGCAGACGCAGCGCAACGAGCAGGTCGTGCTGGAATCGGCGGCCCACATGTACACCTCGGAACGCGGCGCCGCCACGTTCACGGGGCTGTTCTACCTGGGCGTGGCCGGCGCCGACGGCGCGATGGACCTGGGGCGCCTGGAAGAGGCGCTGCAGGCCGGCGGGCACCGGCTCCCGACCTCGCTGGTGGCGATGGAAACCTCGCACAACAACGCGGGCGGCACCGTGCTGCCGCTGGAGCACATGCAGGCGGTGTATGGCATGGCGAACGCGGCCGGCGCGGCGGTGCACCTGGACGGGGCCCGCCTGTTCAACGCCGCCGTGGCGCTGGGCGTGGCGCCGGGCGAGATTTCCCGCCATGCCGACACGGTGTCCCTGTGCCTGTCCAAGGGCCTGAGCGCGCCGGTGGGCGCCGTGCTGGCCGGCGGCGCGTCCGTCATGGCCAGGGCGCGCGCGCTGCGCCGCATGCTGGGCGGCACGCAGCGCCAGTCGGGCATCATGGCGGCGGCCGGCCTGGAAGGCGTGCAGGCGATGGGCGGCCGGCTGGCCGAGGACCACGCGCGCGCCCGCCGGCTGAGCGACGGTGTCAACCGGCTGGCGCCGGCGCTGTCCGCGACCGTGCCCCAGACCAATATCGTGCAGGTGGAGACCGCCGGCACCGGCATGGGCAATGCGCAGTGGGTCGCGGCGCTGCAGGCGGCCGGCCTGCTGGTACGCCCCTGGGGCCGCACGCGGCTGCGCTGCGTGACCCACCGCCATATCGGCGACCGGGACGTCGATGCGGCCGTGCTCGCCTTCGAAACGGTGCTGAACGCCCGCTGATCTGCTCCGTTCTCGGGGACCCGGCCGGTGCGATAATGCCGCATGTCCACGACCCACCTCTCCCGAAAAGACTATCTCTGCGCATTGGCGGTCGTGCTCATCTGGGGGTCGAACTTCGTCGTCATGAAGATCGGCATGCGCGGGCTTTCCCCCATGACGCTCGGCGCCCTGCGGTTCGCGCTGGCGGCCTTCCCCCTGATTCTCTTCGTGCGCCCGCCGCGGCTGCCCTGGCGCTGGATCGCGGCCTACGGGCTGGTGCAGGGCCTGGGCCAGTTCGGGCTGCTGTTCACCGCGCTGAAGTTCGGCATGCCGGCCGGCATGGCTTCGCTGGTCATCCAGACCCAGGCGTTTTTCACGCTGATCCTGGCCGCGCCCGTATTGCACGAGCGCGCCCAGCGCCACCACTGGATCGGGCTGGGCGTGGCCGCGCTGGGGCTGGCCGTCATCGCCGGCGGCCGCGGCGAAGGGCCGGGCCAGATGACGATGCTGGGCTTTGCGCTGACCCTGGGCGCCGCTTTCATGTGGGCCGTGTCCAACCTGATCGTGCGCCTGGCCAGCCGCAAGGCGCCCGGCTACGACCCGTTCGCCTTCATCGCCTGGAGCAGCGCCGCGCCGGTGCTGCCTTTCCTGCTGCTGGCCGTGCTGATCGACGGCTGGGAGCCGGTAGTCGGCATGGTGACCGGCATGGGCTGGCGCGAGGCGCTGTCGGTGCTGTACCTGGCGATGCTGGCGACCCTGCTGGCCTACACCTTGTGGACGCAATTGCTGACTCGCCACGCGGCGGCCAAGGTCGCGCCGTTCTCGCTGCTGGTGCCGGTGGTGGGCCTGTGGGCGGCTTCCATGGCCTTCGGCGAAACGCTCCGGCCGCTGCAGTGGCTGGGCGCGGCCTGCGTCCTGGCCGGCCTGGTGCTCAATCAGTTGGGCGGGCGCTGGCTGCGCACCCGCTGAGCCTTGCGGCCGATCCCTTCCCCCGGCCTTCAGCCTTTTCTAGCCCGATTGGATTAGGCCATGCCGGCGCGCCGGCCGGGCGCCCTATAGCTGCTCGAAGCGGATGTAACGCTTGTCGGTGTACTCGCGGCGCGTGGTGAGCTCTTCCACGGCGGCGCCCGGCGGACCGCGGCGCAGCCATTCCAGCATGTGGTCGACCTGGTCGGGCGTGCCTTGCACCACGGCTTCGACCGTGCCGTCCGGCAGGTTCTGCACCCAGCCCGTCGCGCCCAGCAGATGGGCGCGGCGCACCGTGGCGTGGCGATAGCCCACGCCCTGCACGACGCCGCTGATGGTGACGTGGATGGTTTCGATGTGGGGGGCGGATTTGGGATCTTGCATGCGGTTTCCTTCGGATGATGCGCCGCCCTTGGCAAGGTACGTAGGCGGTATTGGCTACGGCGGATGGTCTATAGGCCCGAGGGGCTTCGAAGCGATACGTTAGAGCTCATGTCAAAACGTGCCAACGGGAACACCCGCCTACCAGAGCTTGGAGAAGCCATTATGGAAGAGACCAGTTTGTTGTCGGAAGCTGAGACAGCGCGCTACAGGGAACAAGGGTATCTGGCCCTGAAAGACATGTGCCCGCAAGACGAAGTGGGTTACATCCGCAGGACCCTGATGGACCTGTTCGCCAACAAGACCGGCTACAACGAGGGTGCGCAGTACGACTTCGTGAGCCGCGACGATCCGTCCAAGCCCGCCAAGTTTCCCAGTTTGCACGATCCGCGCCATTATGCCCCGGGCCTGCTGAAGACTACGTATCACGAGCGCACCCTGGAGCTGGCCCGCCAGTTGCTGGGCGAGGACGCCGCCCTGTATGGCGAGCACGCCCTGCTCAAGCCCGGCCCCCATGGCCCGGAGACGCCGTGGCACCAGGACGAGGCATTCCGCTCGCCGGATTTCATCTACAACGAGTTGAGCATCTGGCTGGCGCTGCAGCCCGCCACGATGGAGAACGGCTGCATGCAGTTCATCCCGGGCTCGAACAAGTGGGAGGTGCTGGAGCATCGTTCGCCGGGCGGGGACAAGAGCCTGCATCCGCTGGAATGCTGCGGCGATTTTCCGCGCGAGCAGGCGGTGCCCGAACCGCTGGACCCGGGCGGCATCACGGTGCATGACGCCCGCACCCTGCACTTCACCGGTCCCAATACTTCGCAGGCGCCGCGCCTGGCCTACATCCTGATCTACAACACGCCGCCGGTCTATAAGCCGGGCCGCCGCGAGTTCCCGTGGCTGGAAGGCCGCTGGACCGACAGCCAGACCCGCAAGAAGCAATGGCACAAGCGCGGCGGGCTGGCGGTGGACGTGATGCGCCGCCTTCCGGCGGCGCGGCTGACCAGCCCGCGCTGGGTGGCGTGGGCCACGATCCGGGCCGTATCCAAGGTCTGGCCGCGATAGGGGGCGCAGGGGGCCGAAAGAGCCCTTGCGGCAGGGGGGCGACCGGGGCCGGCAAGCGACGCTTGCCGGCCCCGGCGCGTATACTGGGCGGCGCCGCGGATTCGTGATCCCGGCCCCTCACCACTCCACAGACCACTCCATGACCGCTAACCTTTCTACGATCACCTGCATCGAAGATTTGCGCGCCATTGCGCAGAAGCGCGTGCCGCGCATGTTCTACGACTACGCGGATTCCGGCGCCTGGACCGAAGGCACCTATCGCGCCAACGAGAGCGACTTCCAGAAGATCAAGTTGCGCCAGCGGGTGGCGGTGAACATGGAAGGCCGGTCGCTGCGCACCACCCTGGTGGGCCAGGACGTGGTCATGCCGCTGGCGATTTCGCCCACGGGCCTGACCGGCATGCAGCATGCCGACGGGGAAATCCTGGCGGCCAAGGCGGCGGCGGACTTCGGCGTGCCGTTCACGCTGTCCACCATGAGCATCTGCTCGCTGGAAGACGTGGCGGCCGCGACCGGCAAGCCTTTCTGGTTCCAGCTCTACGTGATGCGCGACCGCGAGTTCGTGGGCAACCTCATCGACCGCGCCAAGGCGGCCGGTTGCTCGGCGCTGGTCCTGACCCTGGACCTGCAGATCCTGGGCCAGCGCCACAAGGACATCAAGAACGGACTGTCGACGCCGCCCAAGCCCACCCTGCGCAACCTCATCAACCTGGCGACCAAGCCGCGCTGGTGCATGGGCATGCTGGGCACCAAGCGCCGCACCTTCGGCAACATCGTCGGCCACGCCAAGGGCGTGAGCGACCTGTCCTCGCTGTCGTCGTGGACGGCGGAACAGTTCGACCCGCGCCTGAGCTGGGACGACGTCGAATGGATCAAGCAGCGCTGGGGCGGCAAGCTCATCATCAAGGGCATCCTGGACGTCGAGGACGCGCAGCTCGCCGCCAACAGCGGCGCGGACGCGCTCATCGTCAGCAACCACGGCGGACGCCAACTGGACGGCGCCATGTCGTCCATCGCCGCCCTGCCTTCGATCGCCGACGCCGTAGGCTCGAAGATCGAGGTGTGGATGGACGGCGGCATCCGTTCGGGCCAGGACATCCTGAAGGCCGTGGCGCTGGGCGCGCGCGGCACCATGATCGGCCGGGCCTTCCTGTATGGGCTGGGCGCCTACGGCCAGGACGGCGTGCGGCGCGTGCTCGAGATCCTCTACAAGGAAATGGATACCACCATGGCGCTTTGCGGCCGCCGCTCCATCGAACCCGGCGACCGCAGCATCCTGCTGCCGGGAACCTACCCGACCTGAACGGGCGGGCATCGGCGTCGCCATGGCGGACGGCAAACAAGGCGCGGCGCGCCGGCGGGGCGCGGTAATCGGACTGCTGGCCGCCGCCTTGGCGGCGCTGGCGCCTCCGGGCGCCCTGGCGCAGCAGAAGACGCTGTACGTCGGCATGAACGGCGGCGACATGGAACGCGCCTTCACGCAGCACGTATTCCCGGATTTCGAGCGGGCCCACGACGTGAAGATCGTCGTGGTGCCGGGCACCTCGACGGACGTGCTGGCCCGCGCGCAGGCCGCCAAGGGCGAGCCGCAGATGCACCTGATGTTCCTGGACGACGGCGTCATGGCGCGCGCGATCTCCATGGGCCTGTGCGCGCCGCTCAATGACGACCCGGTGCTGAAAGAGCTGTACCCCACCGCCTTGATGAAGGGCCGCATGGCCGCGGGCATCGACGTCGGTATGACGGGGCTGGGCTATAACGCCCGGCTGTTCGCCGAGCGGGGCTGGGCTCCGCCGGTTTCCTGGATGGACCTGGCGGACCCGAAGTACAAGGGCAAGGTCGTGTTCCAATCGGCCTCGGGCAGCACCTTCGGCCTGCACGCCTTCCTGATGTTCAACCGCATCCAGGGCGGCGACGACCGGAACCTCGAACCGGGCTTCAGGCAGTGGCCGGTGTCCGTCGGCCCGAACGTGCTGGAATACCTGCCCAACTCGGCCGGGCTGGCCGACATGATCCAGTCCGGCGAGGCCGCCGTCTTCCCGCTTACGCCGACCGCCATCGCGCGCATGAAAAGGCGCGGCGTGCCCGTGGAATATGCCCATCCCAGAGAGGGCGCCGTGATCCTGATGGTGGGGGAATGCGTCGTCGCCGGGAACAGCGAACCCGAGCTGTCCCAGAAGCTGGCGCTGTACCTGCTTTCCGCGCAGGCGCAGGCGAAGGCGCTGGAATGGGCGGGCAACTTCCCGTCCAACAAGAACGTCCAGGCGCCCGCCGGCAACGCCGAGGCGCTGCGGCGCTTCCAGGGATACATGGCGAACGCTAAGATCGTGGACTGGGACATGATCAATGCGGCCCGGCCGGCATTCAATGCCCGCTGGAACCGCATGACCGACCGTTGAACATGACGCGCGCCGTGCCGCGCATTCCGAAGGACCGACATGCGGCTCATCATCAATTCGGGCGGAGCCCAGGCGATCGAAGACTGGCGCGCGCATTTCCGGGCGTTCGCGCCCGGCCTGGATGTGGCGGGCTGGGACGATGAGATCGACCCCGCCAGCGTGGACTACGCCCTGGTATGGGCGCCCGATCCGGGCCGGCTGGCCACCTTCCCCAACCTGAAGCTCATCATCAGCGCCGGCGCGGGCGTCGACCATATCCTGGCCGACCCGCAATGGCCGCGGCACGTGCCGATCGCCCGCATGCTGACCGACCGCACCCAGGCCGAAATGGCCGAATTCGTGCTGACCTCGGCGCTGATGCTGATGCGCGACATCAAGCGAGCCGTGGACAACCAGGCGCGCCGCCATTGGGAGTTCTTCGACGCCGCGCGCGTCGCCGCCGACCTGCGGGTCGGCATCATGGGCCTGGGCTACCTGGGCGCGGCCTCCGCGCAACTGCTGTCGCGCGTCGGCTTCAAGGTCAGCGGCTGGTCGCGGGGCGCCAGCAGGCTGGAAGGCCTGCCCAGCTACGCCGGCCAGGAGCAGTTCGGCGCGTTCCTGGCCGCGGCGGACATTCTCGTCTGCCTGCTGCCCGCCACCGATTCCACCCGCGGCATCCTCAACGCCGCCACGCTGTCGCAGTTGCCGCGCGGCGCCTGCCTGATCAACGCGGGCCGGGGCTCGCACATGGTCGAACGGGACGTCATTGCGGCCCTGGACAGCGGCCAGCTCGGCCAGGCCGTCCTGGACGTGTTCGAACAGGAGCCCCTGCCGCCGGAATCCCCGTTGTGGTCGCACCCCGGCATCATCGTCACGCCGCACTGCGCGGCGATTCCGGACCGCCGGGAGCGCGCGCGGCACACCGCCTTCCTGATCGCCGCCAACGAGCGCGGCGACGCCTTGCCCAACGTGTACGACGCGCAGCGGGGCTATTGATACGGCGCTCGGGCCCGCCGCGAAACCGCAAAATCTGCAAACGTCCCTTCGCTACATTGCCCTCCAAGGAGCCCGCATGAAGCCAGGAACCCTTATCCAATACGCCCGGCGCCTGGACCCCGTCCTGCGCTGGCTGGCAAGCCACCCCGACGCCGACCCCGATCTGTACCGGCTGGCGGAGCTGGCCTGCCTGTCGCCCTACCACTTCCATCGGGTCTATCGCGCCATGATGGGAGAAACGGTGAACGCGACGGTCCAGCGCATCCGCATGCATCGCGCGGCGGCGGCGCTGGCGGGGTCCCAGGCTTCATTGCGAGAGGTGGCGCAGCGCGCCGGCTATGAGTCGGACGCCGCGTTCAACCGGGCATTCGGCGCGGCCTTCGGCATTCCGCCGGGGCGCTATCGCGCGGCCCGCTCCCGTCCCTTCGATCCCCAGGAGCTCGGCATGTATCCCATCACCATCGAGAACTTTCCCGGCGTCATTCTTGCCGCCTTGCCCCATCGGGGCAGCTACCAGGACATCGGCCCCGCGTTCGACCGCGCCTTCATGCTGGCCGGCAGCCGCGGCCTGGCCACGCCCGACGCCTGCGGATACGGCGTGTACTTCGACGACCCCGAACAGGTGCCGGCCAGGGACTTGCGTTCGCTGGCCGGCGTGCCGGTGCCCGCGGACGCGGCGCTGGGCGACGGGCTGGAACGCTTCGAGATCCCTGAAGGCCGCTGCGCCGTGCTCGCGTATACCGGCCCGTACAGCGAGATGGGCAAGGCCTACAACTGGATGTTCTCGGAATGGCTGCCCGGCAGCGGCATGGTGCCGGCCGACTTCCCCATGTTCGAGCAGTACATGAACGACCCGCGCAGCACGCCGCCCGCGCAATTGCTGACCCGCATCCACCTGCCGCTGAAGTAGCCGGCGGCCTGCCGCCCTAGCCGAGCACGCCTGCCAGATACTGCCGCAGCCAAGCGTGCGCCGGATCGTCCTGGTAGCGCTCGTGCCAGTACAGCGACACGGCGATGGGCGGCAGCGTCAGCGGGACCTTCTGCGTGACGATGCGCGCGCTGCCGGCCATGGCGCGGGCGATGCTGACGGGCATGGTCGCGATCAGGTCCGAGCCTTCCACGATGAACGGGCACACCAGGTAGCTGGACAGGGTGGCCACGATCTTGCGGCTGCGGTTGTGGCCCATGAGGATGCGGTCGATCGCAGTGCTGAAGTAGCGCGTGTGCGCGGCCAGGTCCAGGTGTCCGTAGCTCAGGTAGGCGTCCAGGTTCCAGCGCTTGCGCAGGCAGGGATGCCCTTCGCGCACGATGCACACGGCGGGCTCCTGGTACAGGAAGCGCGTGCGCAGGTCGGGCGCCGGGTCGGGGAAGTATCCGGCGATCAATTCCACGTGGTTCGTGTCCAGCATGCTCAGGCCGTGCTGCGGCCGGGCCGGCACGATCTGTAGCTGGAAATGCGGCGCGTCCACGGCCAGCCGGGGAATCAGCCTGGGCAGCAAGGTGTATTGCACGTAGTCGGTGGCGTAGAACGACAGCGTGCGCGAGGAATGCGCCGGGTCGAACGCTTCGCGCGTGCGCGTGGCGCGATGCCAGCCCTCCAGCAGCGGCTTGAAATTCTGGTGCAGTTCCAGCGCCCGCAGCGTGGGCTGCCAGGCGCCGCCCTCGCGCACCAGCAGGGGATCCCCGAACAACTGCCGCAGCCGGTTCAACGCCGCGCTCATGGCCGGCTGGCTGATGTCCAGCAGTTCGGCCGCGCGCGAGACGTTGCGGCAGGCCATCAACGCATCGAAATGCGAAAGCAGGTTCAGGTCCGGATTCTTCACGGCGGCGCCCCTATAAATGGCGTTTATACAAATATAAACCTGCAGGACTGCTGTCATCGAATCCGCAGGCCTAGCATGGCCTTGTTGTTGCAGCGAACGAAGCTGCGGCCGCCTCTGCCCGAGGCGCCGCGCCAAACGCCGGACATGCATGATCCGGCCACAAGGAAGTTCTATCAACAAGGGGAAACCAAGCCATGGACCAAGGGCTTTTACGCAGTTGCTGTCGCATTGCCGCCGGCGTAGCACTATTCGCGGCGGCCGGCTCGGCCAATGCCGCCTGGCCGGACAAAGTGATCCGCATCGTGGTGCCGTTCGCCGCGGGCGGGTCCACCGACCTGATCGCGCGCAAGGTGGCGGAAGGACTGGGCCAGCGCCTGTCCGCCAACGTCATCGTCGAGAACCGTCCCGGGGCGGGCGGCACCGTGGGCACGGAGTACGTGGCCCGCCAGCCGGCCGACGGCTACACCATCCTGATGGGATCGGTCAGCACGCACGGCAGCGCGCCCTGCGTCTATTCCAAGCTGCCCTACGACGCCGTCAAGGACTTCACGCCGCTGGCCGTGGTGGCCACCATACCCAACGTGATGTCGGTGAACCAGTCGGTGCCCGCCGACAACCTGCAGGAATTCGTGGCCCTGCTGAAGAAGGATCCGGACAAATACTCCTTCGCGTCCAACGGCCAGGGCACGTCCAACCACCTGGCCGCGGAGCTGTTCAAGACCACGGCCGGCGTGTCCGTCGTGCACGTGCCCTATCGCGGTTCCGGCCCGGCCCTGATCGACCTGGTGGGCGGGCAGGTCAACATGATGGTGGATGTGGTGATGACGTCCTACCCCTACATCAAGGACGGCAAGATCAAGGCGCTGGCGGTGACGTCGCCGCAACGCTCGTCCATGCTGCCGGACGTGCCCACCGTGGCGGAATCCGGCTATCCGGGCTACGAGGCCATGGTCTGGTTCGGCATGCTGGCGCCGGCCAACATGCCGGAGCCGCTGCGGCAGAAGCTCACCGAGGGCCTGGTGCAGACCCTGCACGCGCCCGCCATGAAGACCTATCTGGAGCAGCAGGGCGCGCAGGTCTCCGACGTGGCGGGCCCGGCCTTCGGCACCATGATCAAGGACGAAATCGGCAAGTGGTGCAAGGTGGTCAAGCAGGCCGGCATCCACCTGGACTGACCCTCCCTCCGCGCGCCGCCGGCACGGGACAGGCTTCCGTCCGGCGCCTGGCCCGCCGCGCGTGCGCGGCGGCCGGGGAGGTTTTTTTCCGCGAGGCCGGCGGGGGCCTGGCAAGACTTTATCTGGAACGAGAACATGTATCGCATAGGGATAGACGTCGGAGGCACGTTTACCGATTTCACGATGATCGACGAGGAGGCCGGCGCGGTGCACTTTCACAAAGTGCCTTCCACGCCGCACGATCCTTCGGAGGCCATCGCCACCGGCATCGGCCAGATGCTCGCGGCGCACGGCGTATCGCCTGCGCAGGTGTCGCACGTAGGCCATGGCACGACGGTGGCCACCAACCTCATCATCGAGCGCAAGGGCGCGCGCGTCGGGCTGATCACCACCCGCGGCTTTCGCGACGTGCTGGAGATAGGCCGCCAGACGCGCCCGCACCTGTACGACTACGGCGTGGGCAAGCCGCCGGTGGCCGTGGCGCGCGAATTCCGCGCCGAAGTGGACGAGCGCGTGAACGCGGCGGGCGAGGTGCTGGCCGCGCTGGATGAAGATCAGGTGCGGGAGGCGGCGAACCAGTTCGCGCGGGCCGGCATCGAGGCGGTGACGATCTGCTTCCTGCATGCCTACCGCAATCCGGCTCACGAGCGCCGCGCGGCGCAGATCGTGGCCGAGGCCATGCCCGGCGCCTATGTGAGCCTGTCTTCCGACGTGCTGCCCGAGTTCCGCGAATACGAGCGCCTGTCGACCACGGTGCTGAACGCGGCCGTGGGGCCGAAGATGGCGCGCTACCTGGAACGCTTTCTTCAGCGGGTGCGCGAGCTGGACATCCGCCACGAACCGCACACCATCCATTCCAACGGCGGCCTGATGTCCATCGCCACGGTGCGCCAGTATCCCGTGCGCACCTGCCTGTCGGGCCCGGCCGCGGGCGTGGTCGGCGCCGCGGCGGTGGGCCGCGCCATCGGCAGCCCGGACCTGGTGACCTTCGACGTGGGCGGCACCAGCACGGACGTGTCGCTGGTGTGCGGCGGCCGTCCGCTGTTCACTTCGCACCGGCACGTGGCGGGCTATCCCGTCAAGACGCCGATGGTCGACATCCACGTCATCGGAGCGGGGGGCGGCAGCATCGCCTGGCTGGACGACGCGGGCGCCCTGAAGGTGGGCCCGCACAGCGCGGGCGCGGTGCCCGGCCCCGTGGGCTACGGCCGCGGCGGCCAGGAGCCGACCATCACCGACGCGGAGATCGCCCTGCAGCGCCTGAACCCGGTGGCGCTGCTGAACGGGCGCATGCCCGTGCATGCGCAGGCCGCGCGCCAAGTGATCGAGCAGCGCGTGGCCGAGCCGCTGGGGCTGGGCATGGAGGCGGCGGCCGAAGGCATCCTGCGCATCGCGGCGGCCAACATGAGTCGCGCCATCCGCGCCGTGTCGACCGAGCGCGGCTACGACCTGTCGCGCTTCGCCCTGTACGCCTACGGCGGCGCGGGTCCGCTGCATGCGGTCGAGGTCGCCGAGGAATGCGGGATCCCGACGGTGATCGTCCCGCAGGAACCCGGCACCATGTGCGCGCGCGGCATCCTGCTCAGCGACATTTCCTTCGACTTCGTGCAAAGCGAGATCTCGCTGGCCAGCGAGGAAGCCTGGCCCGCGATCTCGGCCATTTTCGACGGACTGCGCGTGCAGGCGCAGGACTGGCTGGCCGCAGAGCGCGTGGATCCCGCCCTGCGCGTCTGCCACAGCGCGATCGACGCGCGCTACGAGGGCCAGAACTTCGAAGTGCAGGTCGGCCTGGACGACACCGGCCCCGGCGGCCATGCCGAGTTCGCGCGCCGCTTCGCCGAGGCGCACGAGCGCGAATACGGCTACACGGTGGACGACCGCAAGGTGCAGATCATCAATTGCCGCATGCAGGCCGTGGGCCAGGTGGTGAAGGCGCCGCTGGCGCCGCGCCACGTGGGCGGCTCGTTGGAAGACGCCAGTCTGGGCCGGCGCAAGACCTATTTCGGCGCCGGCCACGGCTGGCTGGACACGCCGGTCTACGACCGCGACCGCGTGCCCACCGGCGCGCGCTTCACCGGCCCCGCGCTGCTCGAGGAAATGAGCTCCACCACCGTCGTGGGCGTGGGACACGACGCGACCGTGGACGAATACGGCAACCTGATCATCCGCCTGCAAGGAGGCACGCATGAACAAACCCGATAATCCCGGCGCCGCCGCCGCGCTGGCGGATCCCATCGGCATGGAGGTGTTCTGCAACCGCCTGCTGTCCATCACCGAGGACATGAACAACACGCTGGTGCGCGCCTCGTTCTCGACCAACATCAAGGAACGCAAGGACTGCTCCGTCGCGCTGTTCGACGCCCAGGGCCGGCTGGTGGCGCAGGGCACGCAGATTCCCTTGCACCTGGGTTCGCTGGACGGCGCCATGGGCGCGATCCTGCGCGCCTATCCGGTCGAGCGGATCCGCGAGGGCGACGTATTCATCTGCAACGATCCCTATCTGGCGGACGGCAGCCACCTGCCGGACATCAACGTCGTCACGCCGGTCTTCTGGGACGGCGCGCTGCGCTTCTTCGCGGCCAATATCGCGCACCATTCCGACGTGGGCGGCGCAGTGCCGGGTTCGATCGCCGGCGGCCTGAAATCCATCTTCGAGGAAGGCATCCGCATCCCCGCCTGCCGCATCGCCAGGCACGGCGAAACCGACGAGGACATGCTGCGCCTGATCTGCGCCAACACCCGCGACCCCGAAGAGCGCGTGCTGGACCTGCGCGTGCAGATGGCCACCAACCGCCGCGGCGCCGCCGCCGTGCAGGGCCTGATCCGGCAGATGGGACTGGACGCGGTGCTGCGCTCGGTGGACGACGTGGTCGCCTATACGCGGCGCCGGCTGCTCAACCGCATCGCCGAACTGCGGCAGGGCAGCTACACCTTCCGCAGCGACCTGGACGACGACGGCATGGGCGGCGACCCCGTGCCCATCCAGGTGACGCTGACCGTCGGCCCCGAAAACCTGCACTTCGATTTCGACGGATCGGGCAAGCAGGCGCGCGGCGCGATGAACCTGCCGTTCAATGCCTTGCGGGCCTGCGTGTACTACGCCGTGAAGGCCTTGCTGGATCCGGACCTGGCGCCCAACGCGGGCCTGTTCGACCCCATCTCCGTGTCGGCGCCGGTGGGCACCATCACCAATCCCGAGCATCCGGCGGCGGTGGGCGCGCGTTCCATCACCGCGCAGAAGGTGGCTGGCGCGATCTTCGGCGCGTTCCGCGGCCTGCTGCCGCCGGAGAAGATCATGGCGTCCAGCAACGACTGCTGCCCGGCGATCGTGTTCTCGGGCCGCTGGCGCGAGCGCGCCGGGCACTTCGTGTATCTGGAAACGCTGGGTGGCGGCGCCGGCGCGCGCCTGGACGCCGACGGCATGGACGCGGTGCACGTGCACATGACCAACACCTCGAACCTGCCGGTGGAGGCGCTGGAAAACGAGTATCCGCTGCTGATGGACGAATACGCGCTGATCCAGGATTCGGGCGGCGTGGGCCGCACGCGCGGCGGCCTGGCCATCGCCAAGCAGATCCGCGCGGTCGGGCCGGGGATCGTGTTCTCGGCGCGTTCGGACAGCCATACGGTGGGCGTGGCGGCCGGCGTGGACGGCGGCGGCGATGGACGGCGCGCGCGGTTGATCCGCAATTTCGGCACGCCGCAGGAGGAAGAGCTGTTCTCCAAGACGGCGAACATCGCGCTGGATCCCGGCGAAAGCGTGCGCATCGAAACGCCCGGCGGCGGCGGATACGGCGCGCCCGCGGCGCGGGCGCAGGCGCGCATCGAGCGCGATCTGGCCGACGGCAAGGTCAGCCTGGAGGCGGCGCGCGCGGCCTACGGCGAACGCGCCGCGCTTCCCGCCGCTAGCCCACGTTGAGCGTCATGGAGTACTTCATCTTGTCGTGCGGGAAGGTGGTGATGGTGGCCAGCAGCAGCACGCCGCCCTCGCCGTAGTAGCGGCGCGTGATGACGAAACCCGCCGTCCTGGGCTCGACCTGGAGTTGCCTGGCCATCGTCACGCCGATGGGCGTGGCCGAGAACTCCTGGTTGACCTCGGTGATGCGGTCGCCGAAGTGGTCTTCGATCAGGCGCAGCAGCGAGATGCGCGATTTGACCTCGACCCGCAGGTCGGAATGCGCGGGATCGGTGTAGATCAGGGTGCAGGCGGCGGCGGTGTCCTGGTCGTCCAGAGTCTTGATGGAGTTGATATGCAGCCAGGACAGGCCGGGCTCGCAGCCCAGCATTTCGGCCAGCCGCTTGCCGAGCTTGACGGTGCGCACGTCCTGCACCAGCAGCGCGGCGTTGCGGGCGTACTGCAGCAGGTCGGGGAACTGCGAAATGCGCTGCGTGAAGCGGGTGCGGGCGCTGGCGGTCTCCACCCGCGTGCCCACCCCGGGACGGCGCGACACCATGCCGGCCACCGTCAGCATGCGGATGGCCTCGCGGATGGTGTGGCGGCTGGCGTCGAACTGGTCGCAGAGCTCGTGCTCCGTGGGCAGCAGCGTCATGACGGGGTAGCGGCCCGAGCGGATGTCGTGCGAGAGGGTCTGGAAAATGCTTTTGTAGCGGGGGCCGCCGGCATCGCGGCCGGGCGCCGGCGACTCCGGTTTGCCGTGCGCTTGCCGTGCTCCGCCGGGGCCGGCCGCGCGCTCGGAGGATCGGGTCATGGGGAGGCTCCTAGGATTGTTATATGGGGTTTGTACGGACAATAACCCATTGACAAGGCGGTCTTGCGAGATTCATTATTTGTCCGGACATTCATGTACGGACAAATTGTACGGCGGACATGAAGTCCAGGAGCGCGGAAGGAAGAATTTTTTCCCGCGGTCCTGGCGGCATTCGGCAGTTCTTGCAGTTCTCTTCCAATATTCGGGGGTTCTCATGGGCAAGGTACTCGCAGTGCTGGCGGCGGCAATGGTGGCCGCCGGATTCGGCGCCAATGCGTCGGCGCAGAAGCTGGTGGTCGCCGGATACGGCGGCTCGTTCGAAGACATCATGCGCAAGGACATCTTCCCGCCGTTCGCCAAGCAGCATGGCGTCGAGCTGGACTATGTGGCCGGCAATTCCACCAACACGGTGGCGCGCCTGCAGGCGCAGAAAAGCAATCAGCAGATCGACGTGGCCATCATCGACGACGGCCCCATGTACCAGGCCATCGCGCTGGGCTTCTGCGAGCCCATCAAGGGCCTGCCGGCCGACGATATCTACGGCACGGCCCGCTACAAGGACGACAAGGCGGTGGCCATCGGCATCGTGGCGACGGGCATCATGTACAACAAGAAGGTCTTCGACGAAAGGAAATGGGCGCCGCCCGCCTCCTGGAAGGACCTGAAGGATCCCAAGTACAAAAAGCAGTTGGTGATCCCGCCGCTGAACAACACCTACGGCCTGCACGCGCTGGTGGAATACGCGCGCGAGGGCGGCGGCGGAGAGAAGAAGATCGAGCCCGGCTTCGACACCTTCAAGAACGAGGTCGGCCCCAACGTGCTGGTCTACGAGCCGTCGCCGGGCAAGATGACCGAACTGTTCTCCAGCGGCCAGGCGGTGATCTCGGTCTGGGGCAGCGGCCGCGTCAAGGCCTTCGCCGACACCGGATTCCCGGTGGGCTTCGTGTATCCGCAGGAAGGCGCCTACGCCCTGTTGTCGTCGGTGTGCCCGGTGGCCAAGCCCAGCACCAACCCGCTGGCCCAGGCCTTCGTGCAATACCTGGTCTCGCCCGAGGTGCAGGAGAAGCTGGCGACCGCCTACGGCTACGGCCCGGTCAACAAGAAGGCCAAGGTGACCGACGATCCCCGCGTGCCGCTGCCTATCGGCAAGCGCGCCGCCGACCTGATCGTGATCGACTGGGACACGGTGAACCAGAACCGCGACGACTGGAACAAGCGCTGGACGCGGGAAATCGAGCGCTGAGGACCACTCCATGACCTACCTAGTGTTGAACCGCCTGAGCAAGCGCTACGGCGACACGGTGGCCGTGCAGGACCTGAGCCTGTCCGTGAACCGGGGCGAATTCATTTCGCTGCTGGGGCCGTCCGGCTGCGGCAAGACCACTACCCTGCAGATGATCGCGGGGTTCGTCGAGCCCACGGGCGGCAGCATCGTGCTGGACGGCAAGGACGTCAGCAAGGTGCCGGCCAACAAGCGCGGGCTGGGCATGGTGTTCCAGAACTATGCCCTGTTTCCGCACATGACCGCCGCCGAGAATGTGTCCTTCGGGCTGGAGATGCAGCGGGTCCGGAAGGACGAGCGCGAGGCGCGCGTGGCCGACGCGCTCAAGCTGGTGGGCCTGGCGCACCTGGCCGACCGGCATCCGGCGCGCATGTCGGGCGGGCAGCAGCAGCGCGTGGCGCTGGCGCGGGCGCTGGTCATCCGGCCCAGCGTGCTGCTGCTGGACGAACCGCTGTCCAACCTGGACGCCAAGCTGCGCGAGGAAATGCAGCTTGAACTGCGCAGCATCCAGCGCACGGTCGGCACCACCACCATCCTGGTGACGCACGACCAGTCCGAAGCGCTGGCGCTGTCGGACCGGATCGTGGTGATGAACCAAGGGCGCGTGGAGCAGGTGGCCGAGCCGTTCCAGGCCTACGAAGGGCCGGCCAGCCAGTTCGTGGGGGGCTTCCTGGGCAAGGCCAATGTGTTCACGCCGCAGGCCGAGGCCTACGACGGCGAAACGCGCGCCCGCATCGGCGAGGCGCACGTTCCGATGGAAGGCGCGCCCGTGCCGCAGGGCGCGGTGATCGTGCGCCCCGAGAAGATCCTGTTCTCCGAACCCGGCGCCTGTGCGCTGCCCGGCCGCATGAAGGCCCGCGTGTTCCAGGGCAACCACTGGCTGTGCCAGGTGGAGACTTCGGTGGGCGACGTGATGGTGATCCGCCAGAACGACGGCGTGCCCGTGCCCGGCGAAGGCGAGGCCGTGCACCTGCGCTGGCGCGCGCAGGACATGTGCGCGGTGGATGCGCCGCCGCAGGGCCTGCCGTCATGAGCGCGCGCGTCAACCCCTGGGTGCTGAGCACGCCGGCGCTGGCCCTGTACGCCACCTTTCTGGTGGTGCCGATGGCGCTGGTGATCCTGATCAGCTTCTTCGATTTCCAGTTCTACGGCGGCATGCAGGCCACGTTCACCTGGAAAAACTACGTCGAGATCCTGTCCGACGGCTATTACTACGAGATCTACGCCCGCACCTTCGGCGTGGCGGCCGCGGTGACGCTGGCCTGCCTGGTGCTGGGAACGGCCGAGGCCTACGTGCTGTCGCGCATGGCCAATCCCTGGAAGGGGCTGTTCCTGATGGTGGTGCTGGGCCCGCTGCTGATCTCGGTCGTGGTCCGCACGCTGGGCTGGGCGCTGCTGTTCGGCTCCACCGGACTGATCAACAAGGCCTTGATGGGAATCGGGCTCATCTCCACGCCGATCGACCTGATGTACAGCAACCTGGGCGTGGCCATCGCGCTCACGCACGTGCTGGTGCCCTTCATGGTGATTTCGGTATGGGCATCGCTGCAGCGGATCAACCCGTCGACCGAAGCCGCGGCGCTGTCGCTGGGCGCGACGCAGTTCACCGTGATCTGGCGGGTCGTCATCCCGCAGGTCATGCCCGGCATCCTGTCCGGCGCGATCATGGTGTTCGCGATGGCCGCCAGCTCCTTCGCCACGCCGGCCATCATCGGCGGCCGGCGCCTGAAGAACGTGGCCACGGCCGCCTACGACGAGTTTCTGAATACCTTGAACTGGCCGCTGGGCGCGGCGCTGGCGGTGGTGCTGTTGCTGGCGACCGTCGTGGTGCTGCTGTCGGCCAACCGCATCATCGAGCGCAAGTACGGCGCGGTCTTCAATCAGGCGGGAGGCTGACATGCAATTCAGAAACGGTCCCATCGGCCTGCTGTTCCACACGCTGTTCATCCTCTTCATCCTGGCGCCCATCGTGATGGTCTGCGCGGTGGCGTTCACGTCCGAGGGCTTTATTTCCCTGCCCTCGGGCGGCCTGTCGCTGCGCTGGTTCCGCGCCATCCTGGACAACCCGCGCTTCGTCGACGCCTTCTGGTTCAGCCTGGGCCTGGGCACGCTGTCGGCCAGCCTGGCGATCGTGCTCGCCGTGCCCAGCGCGCTGGCGCTGGCGCGCAACCGCTTCCGCGGCCGCGAGGCGCTGGTGGCCTTCTTCCTGTCGCCGCTGATGATTCCGCACGTGGTGCTGGGCCTGGCCTTCCTGAAGTTCTTCACGACGGTGGACCTGGCCGGCACCTACTTCGGCCTGGTGGTGGCGCACGTGATCCTGATCATGCCGTACGCGCTGCGCCTGGTGCTGGCCTCGGCCGCGGGCATCGACCCGGCGCTGGAACGCGCCGCGCAGTCGCTGGGCGCGTCCAACTGGACCGCGTTCCGGCGAGTGGTGCTGCCCCTGCTGCTGCCCGGCGTGGTCAGCGGCTGGGTCATCGCCTTCATCACGAGCTTCGATGAACTGACCATGTCCATCTTCATCGCTTCGCCGTCCACGACCACGCTGCCGGTGCGCATCTTCCTGCATATCGAAGACACGATCGACCCGCTGGTGACCGCCGTGTCGGCCGTGCTGATCTACGTCACCATCATCGCCATATTCATCCTGGACCGCGTAGTCGGCCTGGAAAAGCTGTTTGTAGGAAAGGGACGCTAATGACGGACGAAACGGAATTGGCGCCGCGCGCGCCCGCGCATCGCGGGATATACGACGCGGCGGTGATAGGCGGAGGACTGGTCGGATCGGCCATCGCCTACGGCCTGCGGCGCGAGCTGGAGCATGTGGCCGTGCTGGACGAGGGCGACGTGGCCTACCGCGCCTCGCGCGGCAACTTCGGGCTGGTCTGGGTGCAGAGCAAGGGCATGGGCCTGCCGCGCTATGGGGTGTGGACCATGACCTCGGCCTCGGGCTGGCCCCGGCTGGCCGCGCAACTGCTGGAAGAGACCGGCGTGGACGTGCACCTGGAGCAGCGCGGCGGCCTGCATGCGCTGCTGACCGAAGAGGAACTGGAAGCCCGCGTCAAGTTCATGCAGACGCTGCTGGCGCAGCCGGGCATGGCGGCGTACGACTGGAAGCTGCTGGATCGGGCCGAGGTCGCGGACCTGGTGCCGGGGATCGGCCCCGAGGTGCGCGGCGCCACCTGGACGCCGGTGGACGGCATCGCCAACCCGCTCAAGCTGCTGCGCGCGCTGCACATGAGTTTTGCACAGCGGGTTGTGGATTACCTGCCGCGCCGTCCGGCGCAGCGCATCCGCCAGCGCGCCGGCGTGTTCGAGGTCGACACGCCGGCCGGTACGGTGCGCGCGCGCAAGATCGTGCTGGCCTCGGGTCTGTCCAACAAAGAGCTGGGCGCGCAGGTGGGCCTGGAGGTGCCGGTGCGCCCGCAGCGCGGCCAGATCGTGGTGCTGGAGCGCACGCGCCGCATGCTCGAGACGCCGCTATCCACCTTGCGCCAGACCGACGAAGGCACCTGGCTGATCGGCGATTCGCAGGAAGAGGCGGGCTACGCGGACAACCAGGTCGGCCTGCCCATCCTGGGCACGCTGGCCGACCGCGCCGTGCGCACCCTGCCGGCGCTGCGCGAGGTGCGCGTGGTGCGTAGCTGGGCGGCGCTGCGCGTGATGTCCAAGGACGGTTTTCCCATTTATCAGCAATCCGAAACGTGCCCGGGGGCGTTCGTCGCCACCTGTCACAGCGGCGTGACGCTGGCCGCCGCGCACGCGCTCAATCTGGCGCCCATGATCGCCGCCGGCTCGCTGGCCGGCGACATGGCGCCTTTCTCGACCCGGAGGTTCCATGTTCAAGAGGCTTGACGAGGCGCAGCGCCAGGCGCAGGACGCGCCGGTGCGCGTAACGGTCAACGGGGCCGAGCTGCAGTGCCGCCAGGGCGACAGCGTCGCCGCGGCGCTGTTCGCCGGCGGCGTGCAGGCCTGTCGCGACACGGCGGTCAACGAGGTGCCGCGCGGGCCTTATTGCATGATGGGCGTGTGCTATGACTGCCTGGTCACCATCGACGGCCAGGCGAACCAGCAGGGCTGCATGACGGCCGTGCGCGAGGGAATGAAGATCGAGCGCCAGTTGGGCGCGCGCAAGGTGCAGGCATGATCGATACGACGCAATGCGATTTGCTGGTGGTGGGCGCGGGCCCGGCCGGATTGGCGGCGGCGACGCTGGCCGCGAAGCTGGGCGTGGACACGGTGCTGCTGGACGAACAGCCGGCGCCGGGCGGGCAGATCTATCGCGCCATCACCACCACGCCGGTGACCGATCGCGGGATCCTGGGCGAAGACTACTGGCACGGCGCCTCGCTGGTGGCGCCCTTCCAGCAGTCCGGCGCGCGCTACGTGCCGGGCGCCACCGTGTGGGCCGTGGCCGAACACACCGCCCCGCATCCGGAGAAAGGCTTCGAGGTGGCGTATTCGGTGGCGGGCGAGGCGCGCATCGTGCACGCGCGCCGGCTGCTGCTGGCCACGGGCGCGCAGGAACGCCCATTCCCCATTCCGGGCTGGACCTTGCCCGGCGTGATTACCGCCGGCGCGGCGCAGATCCTGCTGAAGTCCGCGGGCGTGGTGCCCGCCGACCGCACGGTGCTGGCCGGCAGCGGCCCGCTGCTGTACCTGGTGGCCTGGCAGTACCTGAACGCCGGCGTGAAGATCGACGCCCTGCTCGAAACCACGCCGCCGGGACGCATGGGCCAGGCGCTGCCCAAGATCTGGGGCTTTCTGCGTTCGCCGTACCTGGGCAAGGGCCTGAAGCTGTTGCGGGCGGTCAAGGCGGCGGTGCCCATCACGCGCGGCGTGACGGCCCTGGAAGCGATCGGCGAGGGCAAGCTGCAGAGCGTGCGCTACACCGCAGGCGGCGTCACGAAGACGCTGCCCGCGGCGCAACTGATGCTGCACCAGGGCGTCGTGCCGAACGTGAACCTGTCGCGCGCGGTGGGCGCGGAGCACCGCTGGAACGAGGCGCTGGACTGTTGGGAGCCGCAGGTCGACGAATGGGGTTTGACCTCGGTGGACGGCATCGGCATGGCGGGCGACGGCGCGGGCATCGCGGGCGCGCTGGCGGCGGAGCACCGCGGCCGGCTGGCGGCCCTGCAGGCCGCCCACCTGCTGGGCCGCATCGACGCCGCCAGGCGCGATCGCGAGGCCGCGGCGCCCCGCGAGGCACTGGCCCGGGCGGTGCGGGGCCGCGAGTTTTTCGACGCGCTCTACAAGGCGCCCGACGCCTTCCGGCGGCCCACCGGCGACACCATCGTGTGCCGCTGCGAGGAAGTCACCGCGGCCCAGGTGCGCGACACCGTCAAGCTGGGATGCAGCGGGCCGAACCAGATGAAGGCCTTCCTGCGCTGCGGGATGGGGCCTTGCCAGGGCCGTTTCTGCGGATTGACGGTGTCCGAGATCATCGCCGAGGAACGCGGCGTGCCGACGCAGGAAGTGGGCTATTACCGCCTGCGCTTCCCGACCAAGCCGCTGACCCTGGGAGAGCTCGCATCGCTGCCGCAGACGGACGATTCCCGGCAGGCCGTCGTCCGCCTGAAAAAGTAGACGGAGGGTAGGCCCACCCCCTGCGCGCTGCGCGCGCCCCCTCGAGGGGGCGACGCTGGAAGACCGGCGGAGCCGGATCTTCGGCGTCCCCGCTGCGGACTGCGCTCCTGGGGCGAGTACTTGAAAAAGGGAATAGACATGACCGGTGCCACGCGGTCGGCGGAAGTCATCATCATCGGCGGGGGGCTGCATGGCAGCTCGGCGGCGCTGCACCTGGCGCGCGCGGGCGTGCGGGCCCTGGTGATCGAGAAGAACTACGCGGGCCGGCATGCGTCGGGCGTGAACGCGGGCGGCGTGCGCACCTTGTCGCGGCATCTGGCCGAGGTGCCGCTGGCCCTGGCCTCGCGCGAGCTCTGGTATCGCATCGGCGAACTGGTGGACGACGATTGCGGCTTCGAGCAGCACGGGCAGGTGCGCGTGGCCGAGAACGCCGAGGATGCCGCCCTGCTGCGCGCCCGCCTGCAGACTATGATGGAGCACGGCTATACCCACGAGCAGTGGATAAGTCCTGAAGACCTGCGGCAACTGATTCCGGCGCTGGCGCCCACGGTGCAGGGCGGGCTGATCGCGCGCGAGGACGCCGCCGCCGATCCCTACCGCACGACGCTGGCCTTCCGCATGAAGGCCGCCAGCCTGGGCGCCCGCTACCTGGAGGGCGTGCGCGTGCTTCAGGTGGCGCGCCGCGACGGCCAGTGGCGGGTGGAAACCGACGACGGCGCCTACACCGCGCCGCAGGTGCTGAATTGCGCGGGCGCCTGGGCCGACCGCATCGCCGCGCAATGGGGCGAGCCCGTGCCGCTGACCGCGATCAGTCCCATGATGCTCGTCACGCTGCGCATGGACCATTTCCTGGATCCGGTGGTGCTGGGCACCGGCCGAGCCCTGTCGTTCAAGCAGCGCGCGAACGGCACGGTGCTGATCGGCGGCGGACGGCGCGCCTGGGTGGACCGCGACGCGGAATGGACCGAGCTGGATTTCCGTTCGCTGGCCGAAGGCGCGCGCACGGTCTGCGACCTGTTCCCGCACATGCGGGACGCGGTCGTGAACCGGGGCTGGGCCGGCATCGAGGCCGCGATGCCGGACGAGATTCCCGTCATCGGCCGCAGCAGCCGCCACGAGACCGCCTTCCATGCTTTCGGGTTCTCGGCCCACGGCTTCGAACTGGGGCCCATCGTGGGCCGTATCATGGCCGACCTGATCACCACGGGCGCGACGGACCTGCCGATCGCGTCGTTCAGGATCGAACGTTTCACGGACCCCGCATCGGGGTCCGGTCCATCCACAGAGGAGCAAGAAGAATGACTGATATCGTGCGCAAGGATTCCAACCAGCGCCTCAGCCGCATCGTGATCCACGGCGATACGGTGTACGTCGCGGGCGTGACCTCGTCGGCGGCCGGCGGCATCGCCGAGCAGACCCGCGACGTGCTGTCGAAGATAGACGGCTATCTGGCGCAGGCGGGCACGGACAAGTCGCGCCTGCTGTCCGTGCAGATCTGGCTGAAGGACATCGACCGCGATTTCGCCGGCATGAACGCCGTGTGGGCCGAATGGGCGCTGCCGCAGGCGATGCCCACCCGCGCCACCTGCGAGGCCAAGCTGGCCGCGCCGGAGCTGCTGGTGGAGATCATCGTGACGGCGGCGCGGCGCCCCGGCTTCGTCAGCGGGCCGGTGTCTGAAAGCTGACCTGGCCGGGACGGCCGGGCAGGTTCAGGGTGGCGGTGGCGGGCGGCGTGGTCGCGATCACCTGGCCGCCGCGCATCACCATCAGCCGGGTGGCGCGCAGGCGCAGCGCCTCGACGGGGTCGCGGGCCTGCAGCAGCACCAGGTCGGCGCGCTTGCCCACCTCCAGCCCGGTTTCGTCCAGGCCCAGGATCCGCGCGGGCGTGGCGGTCACCGCCTGGAAACAGGCGCGCATTGCGTCCTGGCCCGTCATCTGCGCGACGTGCAGGCCCATGTGCGCCACTTCCAGCATGTCGCCGGAACCCAGGCTGTACCAGGGATCCATCACGCAGTCGTGGCCGAAGGCCACCGGCACGCCGGCCGCCAGCAGTTCGGGCACGCGCGTCATGCCGCGGCGTTTCGGATAGGTGTCGTGGCGGCCCTGCAGCGTGATGTTGATCAGAGGATTGGCGATGGCGGCCACGCCGGCCTCGCGCATCAGCGGGATCAGCTTGGAGACGTAGTAGTTGTCCATGGAATGCATGGACGTCAGGTGCGAGCCCGTCACGCGGCCATGCAGCCCCAGGCGCTGGGTGTGATAGGCCAGGGTTTCGATGTGGCGCGAGAGCGGGTCGTCGCTTTCGTCGCAGTGCATGTCCACGCGCAGGCCGCGTTCGGCGGCCAGTTCGCACAGGATGCGCACGGATTCGGCGCCGTCCTGCATGGTGCGCTCGAAGTGGGGAATGCCGCCCACCACGTCCACGCCCATGTCCAGCGCCCGCTTTAGGTTGTCCAGGGCGCCCGGCGCGCGCAGCACGCCGTCCTGGGGGAAGGCCACCAGTTGCAGGTCCAGGTAGGGCTTTACCTGCTCGCGCACGTGCAGCAGCGCCTCCACCGCCAGCAGGCGCGGATCGCAGACGTCGACGTGCGAGCGGATGGCCAGCAGTCCCTTGGCGACGGCCCAGTCGCAGTACGCCAGCGCGCGTTCCACCAGCGCTTCCTGGGTCAATAGCGGCTTGAGCTCGCCCCACAGCGCGATGCCTTCCAACAGCGTGCCCGACTGGTTCACGCGCGGCAGCCCGAAGGACAGCGTGGAATCCATGTGGAAGTGCGCGTCCACGAAGGGCGGCGACACGAGCTGCCCGGCCGCGTCGATGGTCTGGCCGGCCTCGGCCTTCAGCGCCGGTTCCAGCGCCGCGATGCGGCCATCGGCGATGCCGATATCGATGTCCCGGCGGCCGTCCGGCAGCGCACAGTTTCTAAGGATCAGGTCGAGCATGGAGTTCTCTGCGGAAAAATTTTCAGTTGTTCATGGTAATGCGCAAGCCCTCGGCGGCATTAAACAGGTGCCCCCACCCCTACCTTTCGCCTTTGCGATAAGGCTTCATCAAGGCCTGCGGGTAGGCGGCGCGGCGCGCCATCGCCACCAGGGCCAGGATGGAAAGAATATAGGGCAGCATCAGGTAGACCTGGTAGGGCAGTTCCGGCAGGCCGGGCAAGGCCGCGCCGCCTTGCTGCATGCGCAGTTGCAGCGCATCGAAAAAGGCGAATATCAGCGCGCCCAGCAGCGCCTTGCCGGGCCGCCACGAGGCGAACACCACCAGCGCCACGCAGACCCAGCCGCGGCCGTTGACCATGTTGAAGAAGAAGGCATTGAACGCGGCCAGGGTCAGGAAGCTGCCGGCCACGCCCATCAGCGCCGAACCGGCCACGATGGCGCCCATGCGCAGGCGCGTCACGGACAGGCCCTGGCCTTCGGCCGCGGCCGGGTTCTCGCCCACCATGCGGATCGCCAGGCCCACCGGCGTGCGGTTCAGCACCCAGGCGAGGATGGGCACGGCGGCCAGGGCGATCAGCGTCATCGGCGTCTGTCCCGCCAGCACCGGCCCGATGAACGGAATGCCGTCCAGGAACTTCATTTCGGCGAACGGCGTGATCGTGGGCGGCGTGTTCACGCTGGGGAAGGTGACGCGGTAGGCGAAGTAGCTCAGGCTGGTGGCCAGCAAGGTCACGCCCAGGCCGGACACGTGCTGCGACAGCCCCAGCGGCACGGTCAGCACCGCGTGCAGCAGGCCGAATACGGCGCCGGCCAGCGCCGCGGCCAGCACGCCCACATAGAGCGGCGCGCCCAGGTACACCACCAGCCAGCCCGTGAAGGCGCCGGCCGCCATGATGCCCTCGATGCCCAGGTTCAGCACGCCGGCGCGCTCGCACAGCAGCACGCCCAGCGTGCCCAGGATCAGCGGCGTGGCCAGGCGCAGCACGGCCACCCAGAAGGCCGGGGAACTCATCAGATCCATCCATTCCATGGCGCGCTCCTCAGGCCTGGTTGCGGCGCAGGCGGTACTGCGCGAATAACGTCGCGACCAGCATGGCGAGCAACGAGGTGGCGACGATGACGTCGGCAATGTAGTTCGGGACGGCGATGGCGCGGCTCATGCTGTCCGCGCCCACCAGCATGCCGGCGACGAAGAGGCTGGCCAGGATCACGCCCAGCGGGTGCAGCCCCGCCAGCATGGCGACCACCACGCCCGTGTAGCCGTAGCCCGGCGACATGTCCAGGGTGACGTAGCCGGTGCGGCCCGCCACTTCGATCGCGCCCGCCAGTCCGGCCAGCGCGCCGGACAGCATGGCGGTGCCCAGCATGACGCGGTTCACGGGCAGGCCCAGGAAGCGCGAGGCGTGGGCGTTGGCGCCCACGGCGCGCATCTGGAAACCGAACACGGTGTAGCGGTTCAGGAGCCACAGTCCCAGCGCCAGGCCGGCGGCCCACAGCAGTCCGGTGTGGGCGCGCGTGCGTTCGATCAGCTTGCCCAGTTCCAGGTCGCCGTTGAGCGCCACGGACTGCGGCCAGCCCATGGCCATCGGGTCTTTCATCGGGCCGTCCAGCATCATGGACACGAACAGCAGCACGATGAAGTTGCCCAGCAGGGTCGTGACCACTTCGTCCACGCCCAGGCGGGTCTTCAGCAGCGCCGGGATGAGCAGCAGCAAGGCGCCCGCGAGCGCGGCGGCCAGCATCATGCCGGCGAACAGCGCGGGCACGGGCAGGTCGAAGCCGGTGCCGTCATGCAGCCCGCCCACGGCGACCGCCGCCAGCGCGCCCAGGTACAACTGGCCTTCGGCGCCGATGTTGTAGAAGCGGGCGCGGAACGCCACGGCACAGGCCAGGCCCGTCAGCATCAGCGGGGTGGCGCGCGTGAGCGTTTCGGACAGGGCGAAGCGCGAGCCGAAGGCGCCTTCGAACAGCAGCGCGTAGGTGCGGCCCACGGGCGCGCCGGCCCAGGCCACCAGCAGCGTGCACACCGCCAGCGTGAAGAGAATGGCCGCGATCGGGGCCAGGGCCAGCGCCAGCCGGCTGGGCTCGGGGCGGCGTTCCAGGATGAGTTTCATGCGAAAAATGCTCGATAGAGAGGGAGGCGGTCCATCAGGCGCGGGTGCCGGTCATGGCCAGGCCCACCGTGGCGGGCGTCCAGTCGGCCACCGGCTTGACGGCCACCAGCTTGCCGCCGCACAGCACGGCGATGCGGTCGGCCAGCGCGAAGATCTCTTCCAGGTCTTCGGACACCAGCAGCACGCCGGCGCCGCGCTTGCGGGCCGCCAGGAGCTGCTCGCGCACATAGGCCACCGCGCCGATGTCCAGGCCCCAGGTGGGCTGGTCGGCCACGATGAAGCGCGGCTCGCGCGCCAGCGTGCGGCCCAGGATCAGCTTCTGCATATTGCCGCCGGACAGGCTGCGCGTGCGCACGTCCAGCGAGGCGGCGCGAACGTCGAACTGCCTGGCCAGCGAGGCCGCGTAGGCCTTGCCCGCGCGCGCCCGGATCAGGCCGTAGCGGGCGAAGCGCCTGTCCTTCAGGTCTTCGACGATGGCGTTTTCCCACAAGGGGCTGTCGCCTATCATGCCTTCGCCGTGGCGGTCTTCCGGGATGCGGCCGACGCGCGCGGCGGTCCAGCCGGCCGGCGTGGTGGGCGCGGCCGCGTGCTCGGGGCCCAGGCGTATCGTGCCGTCGGACGGCTGGCGCAGGCCGGTCAGCACCGATACCAGCGCCTGCTGGCCGTTGCCGGCCACGCCCGCGACGGCCACGATTTCATGCTTGTGCACCACCAGGTCCAGGCCGTCCAGGCGCAGCGCGCCGTCGCGGCCGTCGCGCACCGACACCTGGGACAGGGTCACCACCGGCGCGGCCTGCTCGGCCGCCGCCACCGCCTCGGCATGCGGCATGACGACCTTGCGGCCCACCATCAGCTCGGCCAGTTCGGCGGGGCTGGTGCCGGCGGTATCGCGCTCGGCCACCAGCCGGCCCTGGCGCAGCACCGCCACGCGGCGCGACACGGCCATTACTTCGTCCAGCTTGTGCGAAATGAAGATCACGGCCAGGCCTTCGTCGACGAAGCCGCGCAGGGTGGCGAACAGGTCCTGCACTTCCTGCGGCGTGAGCACGGCCGTGGGTTCGTCCAGGATCAGGACGCGGGCGCCGCGGTACAGGGCCTTCAGGATCTCGACCCGCTGCTTTTCGCCCACGGACAGCGTGCCGACGCGCGCGTCCGGGTCCACGCCCAGGCCGAAGCGCTGCCCCAGCTCCACCAGGCGCTTGCGCGCCTTGCCGCGGCCGGACGCCAGCTTCCACAGCGGTTCCGTGCCGACCATGATGTTGTCCAGCACGGTGAGGTTGTCGGCCAGCGTGAAGTGCTGGTGCACCATGCCGACGCCGGCCGCCAGCGCGGCGTCGGGCCGGCCGGGAGCCAGGGGCTTGCCGAAGACCTCGATGCCGCCGGCGTCGGCCACATAGTGGCCGAACAGGATCGACACCAGGGTCGATTTGCCGGCGCCGTTCTCGCCCAGCAAGGCCAACACTTCGCCCTGGCGCAGCGTCAGCGATATGTCGTCGTTGGCCGTCAGGCTGCCGAAGCGTTTGGTGATCCCCGTCAGGCGCAGGGCGAGAGGCGCTTGGTTCATCGTGCCGAGGACTTGGGTTCTTTGTCGTTGACCTTCACGCTGAAGCTGCCGTCCAGGATGGCCTGCTGCTTGGCCTGGACGCGGGCGATGAGTTCGGCCGGGATCTTGCCTTCGAAAGTGCCCAGCGGCGCCAGCGACGAGCCCTTGTGCTTCATCAGCGAATACTGGCCGTAGTCGTCGGCCTTGAAGGTGCCGGCCTGGACCTGCTTGAGCGCTTCGTCGATGGTCGGCTCCATGCTCCACAGGGCCGAGGCCACCACGGTTTCCGGGTACTGCGGCTGGGTATCGATCACGTTGCCGATGGCCAGCTTGCCGCGCTCCTTGGCGGCGTCCGACACGCCGAAGCGCTCGGCGTAGAGCACGTCCGCGCCCTTGTCGATCATGGCGAAGGCGGCTTCCTTGGCCTTCGGGGGGTCGAACCACGAGCCGATGAAGGTCACGGTGAACTCGGCCTGCGGATTCACTTCCTTGGCGCCTTCGATGAAGGCCTGCATCAGGCGGTTCACCTCGGGAATGGGGTATCCGCCCACCAGGCCGATCTTGCCGGTCTTGCTCACGCCGCCGGCGATCATGCCGGTCAGGTAGGCGGGTTCCTGGATGTAGTTGTCGAACACCGAGAAGTTGGGTTGCTGGGGCTTGCCCGAGGATCCCATCAGGAAGGCGGTCTGCGGATAGTCCTTGGCCACCTTGCGGGCGGCGGCTTCCACCGCGAAGGCCTCGCCCACCACCAGCTTGTTGCCCTGTTCGGCATACTGGCGCATGACGCGCTCGTAGTCGGCGTTGGTGACGTTCTCGGAGAACGTGTAGTCGATCTCGCCGCGGTCGCGGGCGGCCGTCAGCGCCTTGTGGATGCGCGACACCCATTGCTGCTCGACCGGCACCGTGTAGATGGCGGCGACCTTGGTCTTGGCGGGCGCCTGGGCTTGGGCGGCGCCGCCGATCAGCAATGCGCCGGCGGCGGCGGCGGCCAGCTTGAGCAGGCCGCGGCGGGCGATGCCGCCGGACAGGGGGAACAGGGCTTTCATGCGGGTGACTCCTACGCGGGGAAGGAAAGGGATCGGGGGGATGGCGGGACGCGCCGCGACATGGCGGCCGCCGGCGGGCAGGCCGGGGCGAGCGGACGGAGGCGAGGGCGCGGGATCGGTCATTGGGCGGGGAGCGCCGGGAGGCGCGTCCCATCCGAAGGGGCGGGTTCGCGGCCAGTCCAGGCGAAGCAAGTTGTATGCCATGGGGCATCCCCGCGACAAGTCGGGGAAACCTGATGGCCGGGCAGGATTATAGGCACCCCGGCGGGGAAGCGCGGCACCGATGTGGTGCGCACCGTTACAGGGAATGGACGGTGCGCGCCTGGAACGGGCCGTTGCGGCGCCGGGGGGCGTCCGCGGCGGGCCTGCCAGCCTAAAATCCGGAGATAGGCCGCGCGCGGCGCGGCGAGCTGGAAGACCCCATGCAAGATATTCAATTGCTGCTCGAACAGTACGGCGGGTGGCTGGTGTTCGCCAACGTGCTGGTCGAGCAGGCCGGCCTGCCGGTGCCCGCCTATCCCATGCTGATCGCGGCCGGCGCGCTGGGCGGCGCGGGCGGCTGGGCCGTGCCCTGGCTGGCGGCCACCGCCGCCTGCCTGCTGGCCGATACCCTGTGGTACGCGGCCGGCCGGCGCTACGGCTCGCGCCTGCTGGGCGTGATTTGCAAGATGTCGCTGTCGCAGGATTCCTGCATCCGGCAGACGCAGCGCCTGTACCTGCGCATCGGCGTGCGGGCCCTGCTGGTCTGCAAGTTCCTGCCGGGCGCGGGGGCCTTGTCCACGGTCATGGCCGGCCTGACCGGCACTGCCTATCGCCGCTTCCTGCTCTACGACCTGGCCGGCTCGCTGATCTGGGTGGGCTCCGCCCTGTTGCTGGGCGGCCTGTTCCACAACGTCGTCAACGACGTCCTGGAGATCCTGGGCACCTACGGCGCGATGGGCCTGGGCGTGCTGGCGGCGGTGCTGGCGCTGTACATCCTGGCGCGCTTCCTGCGGCGCAAGATCCTGCTGCGCAGCCTGCGCGTCATTCCCCGCCTGTCGGTGGACGAGCTGCTGCAGTGGCGGCAGGACGGCCGCAACGCGCTGGTCTTCGACGTGCGTCCCGAGGCGCTGCGCGACGAGGAGCGGATCCCGGGCGCGATCGCGGTGGACCTGAAGGCGCCCCTGCCCGAGCTGGACGCCAAGGCGCTGGAGTCCGACATCGTCGTCTATTGCGCCTGCCCCAACGAGGTCTCGGCCGCGTTGCTGGCCTCGCGGCTGCGCGCCGCCGGCTATCCCAACACCTGGGCGCTGCGCGGCGGATACGAGGCCTGGGCCGGGCGCAATCATCCCGAACCGGCGCAAGGCGCATAATTCCGCCATCGGCCCCAGGCGGGCTCATGACAGGACAGGAGACAGATATGCGGTTGTTGTTCTTGGGCGCCGGCGGCACCGGCGGGTATTTCGGGGGGCGCGCCGCCCAGGCGGGCGCGGACGTGACTTTCCTGGTGCGCGAGGCGCGCGCCGCGCGGATCCGCGAGCACGGCCTGCGCATCCAGAGTCCGCTGGGCGATGCCACGCTGCACCCCCAACTGGTTACACAGGACAGCCTGCAAGGCAGCTACGACGTGGTGGTGCTGAGCTGCAAGGCCTATGACCTGGCCAGCGCCATCGAGGCGATCCGTCCCGCGGTCGGGCCCGACACCGCCGTGCTGCCCATCATGAACGGCGTGCTGCAGTACGAGATGCTGGACCGTGAGTTCGAGCCGCATCGCGTGCTGGGCGGCCTCTGCCAGATCAACGCCACCCTGGGCCCCGAGGGCGAAGTGGTGCACCTGGGCAAGTACGCCAGCATCGTCTTCGGCGAGCGCGCCGGCCCGGCCCGCAGCGCGCGCTGCGAGGCGCTGGAGCAGGCGCTGGCCGGGGGCGAGTACGCCAGCCGCCTGAGCGGCGAGATCTACCAGGACATCTGGGAAAAGTACGTGTTCCTGACCACGCTGGCGGCGGCCACCTGCATGATGCGCGGCACCGTCGGCCAGATCGCGTCCACCGACGACGGCGCGGACGTGCTGCGCACGCTGCTGCAGGAATCGCAGGCCGTGGCCGCCGCGTCCGGCCATCCGGTCCGTCCCGAGGCCGACGCCTCGGCGCTCAAGATCCTGACCGACCCGTCCCAGTCCATGACCGCGTCGATGTTCCGCGACCTGCGCCAGGGCCTGGCGGTCGAGGCCGACCACATCGTGGGCGACATGGTCCGCCGCGCCCGCACGCTGGGCGTGGACGCCACCTACCTGCGCGCCGCCTACGCGCATCTGCAGGTCTACCAGGCGCAGCGCGCCGCCGGCTGAACGCCGGTCCGCGGCCCCTGTTCAAGCGGGGCCGCGGGGAGCACACTGGCAAGGTGGCTTGGGCCTGCCGGTCTGCCTCCATGGAGCCGCCTGCGGCCCAAGTCCCCCTGATTGGTGCATGAAATGCAAAAAACTCGTCCGTGTTTACGGGTTTTTTGATCGGATTTGACCGAATAGTATGGCTTTGCCTGAGCCGGACCACCCGGCGTCCCCTTCCAAGGAGCAAGACCATGAAAGTCGCATTGATCGGAATTACCGGCCGCGTGGGTTCGCGCGTGGCGGACGAATTGCTCAAGCGCGGCCACCAGGTCACGGGCATCGCCCGCAACCTGTCCGACGTGAATCCCCAGCCCGGCCTGACCGTCAAGCAGGGCGACGCCACGGATCCCGAGGCGCTGACCTCGATCCTGGCCGGCCATGATGCCGTGATCAGCGCTTCGCGCTTCGTTTCCTCCGACGCCAAGCCCCTGCTGCACGCCGTGAAGGAAGCCGGCGTGCCGCGCCTGCTGGTGGTGGGCGGCGCGGGCAGCCTGATGGTCGCGCCCGGCAAGATGCTGATCGATACGCCCGAGTTCCCGGACGCCTACAAGCCCGAGGCCCGCGCCGGCGTGGTGTTCCTGGACGTGCTGCGCCAGGAAAAGGTGCTGAACTGGACCTTCCTGTCGCCCTCGGCCCTGTTCGAGCCGGGCGAGCGCACCGGCACGTTCCGGGTGGGCGACGACACCCTGCTGGCCGACGAGGAAGGCAAGAGCTGGATTTCGATGGAAGACTATGCGATTGCGCTGGTCGACGAACTGGAAACGCCCAAGCACTCGCGCCGCCGCTATACCGTCGGCTATTGATGCCGCCACGGCGGGCGCGCCGCCTGGCGGCCGACGCGACAGGGGGCCGGGCGGGGCCCCTTTCGCCATTGGGGGCAAAGAAGCGATATTCGCGCTTTTGTTTGTAAACTGGCAAACCGCGCCAACCGAACCGGCGTCACCGACCTGAGTTGCCCAGTATGCGCATGAAGTTGAAATCGTTGGCCCTCTGTATGCTGGTCGCCGCGGCCACCCTGGCGGTCGCGCCGGCGCGCGCGGCCGCGCCGCAGTCCAACAAGGACATCGTGGTGGCGTTCTTCCGCATGATGTTCCAGGACCGCAATATCGACGAGGCGGTGCGGCGGTACGTCGGGCCGAGCTATACGCAGCACAATCCGTATATGCAGGACGGGGTAGGGCCCATGGTGGATTTCTTCCCCGCCTATTTCGAGCAGCATCCGCAATCCGTCGTCGAGATCAAGCGGGTGATCGCCGAGGGCGACCTGGTGATGATCCACAACCTGTGGCGCGATTCGCCCGAAGACCGCGGCCAGGCCGTGGTGGACATTTTCCGGGTGGAGAACGGCAAGATCGTCGAGCACTGGGACGTGAGCCAGGAGATTCCGGAAAATCCGGCCAACAAGAACGGCATGTTCTGAGGGCCGGCCATGTCCCGCATCGAACCCGTCGACCTGCCGCGCGCCTATCTGCTGCTTAACCATGGCCCCACGGTGCTGGTGACCAGCGCCCACGGCGAGGCGCGCAACGTCATGGCGGCCGCCTGGGCCATGCCCCTGGATTTCAATCCGCCCAAGATGCTGATGGTGGTGGACAAGAACACCTACACGCGCGAGCTGATCGAAGCCTCCGGCGAATTCGCCCTGTGCATCCCGTCGCGCGCCCAGGCCCAGGCCATCCTGCAGGTGGGGTCGCATTCCGGGCGCGGCGAGGACAAGTTCCAGGCCAGCGGCCTGACGACCTTCCCGGCCAGCAAGATCGGCGCGCCGCTGGTCGATGGCTGCCTGGGCTGGCTGGAATGCCGCGTCGTGCCCGAACCGCACAACCAGCAGGCCTACGACCTGTTCATCGGCGAAGTCGTGGCCGCGTGGGCCGCGCCGGAAGCGTTTTCCGGAAACCGCTGGCATTTTCCCGACGACGAGCGCCGCTCGGTCCATTACCTGGCGGGCGGATCCTTCTTCGCCACGGGCGAAGCCTTCAACGTCTCCGATCCGGAATAGCGCCATGCGCAGCGTGTACCTCGCCGGTTTCGACGTGTTCCTGCCCGATGCCGAGGCGCACGGCGGGCGCCTGAAGGCGCTGTGCGCCGCCCATGGTTTCGAAAGCCTGTTCCCGCTGGACAACCGGGCGCCCCGCGAGCTGTCCGGCCCGGCGCTGGCGCAATGGATATATCGCGAGAACGTCGGCCTGATCCGGCGCGCCGACATGGTGATGGCCAACCTGAATCCGTTCCGCGGGGCCGAGCCCGATTCGGGCACGGCGTTCGAAGTCGGCTACGCCATCGCCTGCGGCAAGCCCGTCTGGGGCTATACCCGCCAGGCCGGGTCGCTCATCGACCAGGTGGCCGTCGGCGCGGCCGGCGATGGCGTAGCGCGCAGGGTGGACGCCGAGGGCTATACCGTCGAGGACTTCGGACTGAGCCTGAACCTGATGCTGGCGTGCAGCGCCCGCATCGTGCACGGCGGCGCCGCCGACTGCCTGGCGCGCATGGCCGAGACGTCCTAGGTTCTGTTCACGTTCTCGGCAAGGGCCGAATTCCTGGGGCAAATCGCGCCACGGAATCAGGGCGTGCGCATGGCCGCCGCCAGCGGCGCCAGCGCCGGCGCGATCAGCGCCTGCAGCCGCGCCTTGCGGACGCCGTCGCGCGCCTGCACCGACAGGCCGTGCAGCAGCGCGGCGTAGTAGTCGCCCAGCGCCTGCACGTCGGTGTCCGGCTTGAGCGCGCCTTCGCGTTGCGCGGCCTCGAGGCGATCGATGATGGATTGCGTGCGCGCCTTGCGGTGCGAGGCCAGCCAGCGCATCACCGCTTCGTTGTCGGCGGCGTAGTTGGTGGCGGCGCTGACCACCATGCAGCCTTGCGGCCGGCCGCGGCGGGTGTAGGTCGACACGGCCTCCAGCAGCATTTTCTCGACCGCCTCGCGCACGTTCGTTGACTGCAACGCATGCTCGGCGAAGGCGCCGTCGCCGGCCTCGTAGCGTTCGACCGCCTCGCGGAACAGCCCCTCCTTGGAACCGAACGCCGCATACAGGCGGGCCGAGGCCAGGCCGGTGGCGGCCACCAGGTCGGCCATCGACGTGCCTTCATAACCATGCTGCCAAAAGGCCAGCATCGCCTGCTGCAATGCGAGGTCGCGGTCGAATTCCCTGGGTCTGCCTGCCATGTCTTGCCTGATGAATTGCGTGTTTTCGTAGTGTACCGCCGCGTGTGCCGGTCCATGCCGGCACGCACGCGCTTGCGGGACGCGCCGGTTTCGGTCTATTCTTTGTCGTTCGACAAACAATTGAAGCGAGCCGGCACCGGCGAGCCAAAGGCAGACACACCATGCAAACCCTCAAAGGCCCCAGCATCCACCTGGCACAATTCAGCGACGCCACCGCACCGTTCAACAGTTTGCCCGCCATCGCCGAATGGGCGGCGGGCCTGGGCTTCAAGGCCCTGCAGGTTCCGGCCTGGGACGCGCGCCTGTTCGACGTGGCGACGGCCGCGTCCAGCCAGGACTATTGCGACGAGATCACCGGCATGCTGGCCGGCCACGGCCTGGTCATCAGCGAACTGACCACCCACATCTTCGGCCAGTTGCTGGCCGTGCATCCGGCCTATGAAGCGATGTTCGATACCTTCGCGCCCGCCGCAGTGCGCGGCAACGCGCCGGCCCGCACGCAATGGGCGCACGACCAGATGCTGCTGGCCGCCCAGGCCTCGCGCCGCCTGGGCCTGACCGACATGGGCACGTTCTCGGGGTCGTTCGCCTGGCCCTACCTGTTCCCGTTCCCGCAACGCCCGGCGGGCCTGATCGAAACCGCCTTCGACGAACTGGCCCGCCGCTGGCGCCCTGTGCTGGACGCCTGCGACGAACAGGGCGTGAACCTGTGCTACGAGATCCACCCCAGCGAGGACCTGCATGACGGTGTCACGTTCGAGATGTTCCACGAGCGCGTCGGCGGCCACGCGCGCTGCGCCATCCTGTTCGACCCCAGCCACTTCGTGCTGCAGCAGCTAAATTACCTGGATTACCTGGACATCTACAAAGATCGCATCCGCATGTTCCATGTGAAGGACGCCGAGTTCAATCCGAGCGGGCGCCAGGGCATCTATGGCGGCTATCAGTCGTGGGTGGACCGCGCAGGCCGCTTCCGTTCGCTCGGCGATGGCCAGGTCGACTTCAAGGCGATCTTCTCCAAGCTCGCGCACCACGACTACCAAGGGTGGGCCACGCTGGAGTGGGAGTGCTGCCTGAAAGACCAGGAAGCCGGCGCGCGCGAAGGCGCGGCGTTCATCAAGCAACACATCATCCCCGTCACCGGCAAGATCTTCGACGACTTCGCCGGCGCCGCCATCGACCAGCGCCAGATCAACGCCCTGCTGGGCATCGCCTGATGCCCGTGCGCACGTTCCCCGACCCGATACCTTCAGCCGCCCAAAGACTTATGACACACCCCCAAGACGCCTACCTGCCGCCCGGCGCGGATTTCTCGCATCGCTATGTCATGGTGAACGGCGCGCGCCTGCATTGCGCCATCGCCGGCACCGGCACGCCGGTGCTGCTGATTCCCGGTTGGCCGCAGACCTGGCTCACCTGGCGCCACGTGATGCACGCGCTGGCCGGCCAGGGCTACCAGGCCATTGCCGTGGATCCGCCCGGCACCGGCGACTCGGATCGTCCGCTGGCCGGCTACGACACCGGCGCGATCGCCGCCACGCTGCACCAGTTGATGGCGCAACTCGGCCACGCGCGCTACCAGGCGGTGGGCCACGACATCGGCATGTGGGTCGCCTACGCACTGGCCAGCGACTTTCCCGGCGCGGTCTCGCGCCTGGCGCTGACCGAGGCGGTGATCCCCGGCCTGGCGCCCGAGCCCACCATCTTCGCCCCGCCGGCCGACAATATCTTCCTGTGGCACTTCATGTTCAACCGGCTGCCCGACCTGCCGGAGGCGTTGATCGCCGGCCGCGAACAGGCCTACCTGACCTACATGTTCGACAAGTGGTCGCACCGCCGCGACCGTGTCGCGGCCCAGGCGTATATAGACGCCTACGCCGCGCCGGGCGGGCTGCGCGCCGGTTTCGCCTACTACCGCGCCATTCCGGAGACCGTGCGTCAGAACGGCGAGCGCGCCCGCACCCCGCTGCCCATGCCGGTGCTGGCCATCGGCGCCGAACACGCCACCCGCGACGCGCCGCTGGTCACCATGCAGCGCAACGCGCTAGACGTGCGCGGCGCCATCATTGCCGACTGCGGCCACTTCGTAACGGAGGAATGCCCTGAGGAATTCCTCGCGCACCTGCTGCCGTTCCTGTCGCGGAAGGGCTGAGGCATGCCGCTGGATTCGCACATCGACGCCTATCTGCGGCGCCTGTCGCCGGCCCCCGCGCCGACCGTCCTGTGCCTTCGGACCGTTGGCGAGAATGTGAACAGGCCCTAGCGACGCGCCGCTTTCTTCGCCGCCGTCTTGCGCGGCGCCGGCCGGCCCGCGGCGGCGGGCGTGCCCAGGTATCCCATCACCGCATCGACCACCGCCTGTTCAAGCTGCGCCGGCGAGAAGCCGGCGGGCGGTTCCAGCGCAGCCGCATGCACCAGCGATTCCATGATGCGCAGCACCACGTAGGTCGCCAGGTCCCGGTCCTGCTGCGCGATTTCGTCGCGGTGGAACTCCAGCAGGTGGCGCATGCGGCGATGGATGTCCTGGTCGGCGCGGCTGTGTTCGTGCGGCAGGTCGAACAGCGGGAATTCCCGTTCCAGCACGCGGTGCAGCGCGGGTTCCAGCAGATGCGCGTGCAGCATGGCCCGGACGATGGCCGCGACGCGCTCGCGCAGCGTGGCGGCGGGATTGCTGTCCAGGACCCCGTCGATCACGTCCAGCATCTGGTTGTCGTGGCGGTCGTGCAGCGCCGCGATCAAGGCGTTCTTGTTGGGGAAGTACTGGTACAGCGAGCCGACGCTGACGCCGGCGGTTTCCGCGATCAGGTTGGTGTTGGTGCCGGCATAGCCGTGCGCGGCCAAAACGCGAGCCGTGGCTTGCAGAATCGTCTCTACGGTGTGCTGGGACCTGAGCTGGCGCGGCGATTTCCGGGGCTGTGGGATGGCGGTCATGGGCGAGATGAAAGGCGAGTATCGAACATGAGCAATGGCTCATAAAATTTCCGTCAGGCGATCCCGAAGGCCGCCCCGCATGGGCGGATTATGCCATCGACGGTTTTCGCGCGATGGCGGCGGGACGCAATCACCTGTCCAAGGAATATCCATGTCGAATCTCTCTGCGGCCGGGGCCATGCCCGCGGCCCACGGACCCGCGCGTTCCGTTTTCGCGCAAATCCTGCCGCTCGCGTTGGCGGTGTTCGTCGGTTTTTTCATGGTCGGCCTGCCCATGCCGGTGCTGCCGCTGTATGTGGACGGCACGCTCGCCATGGGCGCGCTGGTCGTCGGCGTGGTGGCGGGCCTGCAGTTCGCCGCCGCGCTGCTGTCTCGCGCCTATGCGGGGTCCCTGGCCGACCGCCGCGGCGCCAAGCGCGCGGTGGTGGGCGGCTTCGCGCTGGGCTCCATCGCGGGGCTGTTCTATCTGCTGGCCGACGACCTGTCGGCCAGGCCGCAGGCGGCGCTGGCCGCATTGCTTGCCGGGCGCGCGCTGATGGGCTGCGCGGAAAGCCTCATCGTCACCGGCGCCTTGAGCTGGGGCGTGGGCCGCGTGGGGCCGCAGAACGCGGGCCGCGTGATGGCCTGGGTGGGCGTGGCGATCTACGCCGCCTACGCGCTGGGCGCGCCGGCCGGCATGCGGCTCTACGGCGCCACCGGCTTCGCGGGCATCGCCTGGGCCACGGCGCTGATTCCGCTGGCGGCCCTGGCGCTGGTTTTGCCGCTGCGCGGGGTGCGCGCCGCGGGCGGCGCGCGCACGCCCTTTTATCGGGTGCTGGGACTGGTGCTCCTGCCCGGCGCGGGCCTGGCCCTGGCCAGCGTCGGCTTCGGCGTGATCACCGCGTTCGTGAGCCTGTTGTTCTCGCAACGGGGCTGGAACGGCGCCGCGTGGATGTTCACCGCATTCGGCGCGGGCTTCATCCTGGCGCGCGTGTTCTTTGCCGGCCTGCCGGACAAGCTGGGCGGCGCGCGCGTGGCGCTGGTCTGCGTGCTGATAGAAGCGGCGGGACAGTGGCTGATCTGGACCGGCTCCACGCCGGCCTGGGCCTATGCCGGGGCGCTGCTGACGGGCGCGGGCTACTCGCTGGCGTTTCCGGCCTTCGGCGTGGAGGCGGTGCGCCGCGTGCCCGCGGCAAGCCGCGGCATGGCCATGGGCGCGTATGTGGCTTTCCTGGACATCGCCCTGGGGCTGGGCAGTCCGGCGGCCGGCTGGCTGGCCGGGGCGCAGGGCTACGGCGCGGTGTATGCGATGGGCGGCGCGTGCGCGCTGGCGGCGATGGCCGTGGCCGTGGCGCTCAAGGGGCGGCGCTGAGAAACAGGGCGGCGCCGGCGCCGGCGCCGCTTTCGCAAGGATCAGGCCGTCGCGGCCATTTCCAGGATTTCATCGTCGATGGCCTGCGCCTGGCCGTCCTTCAATTGCTGCAGGTGGTCGGCCAGCTCGGCGATGGTGAGCGCCACCAGCCCGTGCAGGGCGGCATAGCGCTCCAGCGCCGCGCCGCGCATCATCGTGCCGTCGGCGTTCATCAGTTCGCACAGCACGCCGGCAGGACGCAGGCCGGCCAGCGCCGCCAGGTCCACGGAGCCTTCCGTGTGGCCGCGGCGGGTCAGTACGCCGCCCGGCTGGGCGCGCAGCGGGAACACGTGCCCCGGGCTGACGATGTCGTCGCTTTGCGCCACGGGCGAGATGGCGGCGCGGATGGTCGTGACGCGGTCCACGGCCGACACCCCGGTGCTCACGCCCTCGCGCGCCTCGATCGAGACGGTGAAGGCGGTGGCGTAGCGGCTCTGGTTGCGCTGGACCATGGGCGGCAGCCCGAGGCGGTCCAGGGTTTCGCCGGGCAGGCAGAGGCAGACGATGCCGCTGCCGTCGCGGATCAACTGGGCCATGACGGGCACGGTCAGCTTGTCGGCCGCGACGATCAGGTCGGCCTCGTTCTCGCGGTCGAAGTCATCCATGAGGATGACCGGCCGGCCCAGGCGCAGATGATGCAAGGCGCGCTGCAGGCGGGCGGCGAACGGCTGCGAAGCCAGGCCGGGGAAGGGGGACTGCGGGGTAAGGGTAACGTTGGACATTGAAACGCTCTCGCAAGTTAAAGGGGCGAAAAACGTTCCAGGGCTACTCGACAGCCGAACGCAATACGGTCATCCGGACGCGGGCGCGCCAGGACGAGCGGATTTGTGCCGGCACATCTTCTCTCATCCGGACTATGACCGTCGGCCCTGGCATCTCACCAGATCTGCTGACCCCGGTGTCCGTGAAGGACGCCGGGCGCTCGCGGGCTCGCCACATTGCATGGCATACCGCCGGTGGGGAGTTTCACCCCGCCCTGAAGACGTACTGCATGTCGCGTTAACGACCGGACGATTGTACGCCTTTCTTCTTTTTCTCGGGCAGGGCCAGCATCGTGCCGCGGCACGGCGGCGTGCCGCAGAGGCAGCGGTAGCCTTCCTTGAGCTTCTTGGTGATGCGGCCGTCCAGCACCAGGCCGTAGTCGTAGGACAGTTCGGTGCCGCGCGGGATGTCCTGCAGCGCGACGATGTAGACGCGCTTGCCGTGCTTGCCTTCCTGGGCTTCGCAATTGGGCTCGCAGGAGTGGTTGATCCAGCGGGCGTCGTTGCCTTCGTCGCCGCCGTCGATCACGCGGCCGGAACTGAGCGCGAAGAAGAAGGTGTGGAAGGGATCGTCCGGATTGGTCGGATGGCGGCGGTCCGCCTCCTTGGCGCTGATGCGCTTGCCGCCGTATTCGATGATGCGCGTGCCCGCGGGGATCTTGCGCGCGGCGAAGACGCCGTTGCCGTGCAGCTTGGAGCGGCGGACGACATGCCAGGGCTTGATCGGGGTAGCTTCGATGGTCATTGGGCGGCGGCGGGGGGCGGTGAGACGAAACGGAATTATATCGGCGCCCTCAACCTGCCAGGCCGGTCAGCGGCAACTGGGTTTCCTTCAGCCGGCGCAGCACGAAGCACGACTTGCTGTGCCGGATTCCCGGGATCCGGTAAAGCTGTTCGCGCAGCAGGCGCTCGTAGTCGCGCGTGTCGCGCACGGCGATACGGATGTAATAGTCGTAGTCGCCCGAAACCAGGAACGCCTCCAGCACCTCCGGAATCTGCGCCAGCGCCCGCCCGAACTCGTACAGGGTTTCCTCGCTGTGGCTCTCCAGCGTGACGTGGACGATCACCGTATCCATGAAGCCCAGGCTGGCGGGGTCGATGTCCACGGTATAGCCGCGGATCACGCCGGCGCCCTCCATGCGCTTGATGCGGTTCCAGCACGGCGTGGACGACAGCCCCACGGCCGCGCCGATGTCGTTCAGGCTGGCGCGCGCGTTCTCCTGCAGCACCTTCAGAATGGCAAGGTCGAACTTGTCCAGGTTCATTTTCTTTGATTCCTCCAAACTAAAGATAAATTTACTGCGTTTGCCGGGAATCGGTGGAAAAGAAGATAAATATTCTTCCGACCTGCGAATAAGATAGATAGCATGAACGATCGCCTGCACCCCACCGCCGCCGCCGCGCTTGCCGCCTCCGAACGCCCCGCCGAAAACGGGGCGAAAATTCTGCTCGATACGCTCATCGCCTACGGCGTGGACACGGTGTTCGGCTACCCCGGGGGCGCGGTGCTGCCCCTGTATGACGCCCTGTATGCCGAGCCGCGCCTGAAGCACGTGCTGGTGCGGCACGAGCAGGCCGCCGTGCATGCCGCGGAAGGCTATGCCCGCAGCACGGGCCGCACGGGCGTGGTCTTCGTCACCTCGGGCCCCGGCATGGCCAACACCACCTCGGGGCTGCTGGACGCCATGTGCGACTCGATCCCGGTGCTGTGCATCAGCGGCCAGGTCGCCACGGCGGCCATCGGCACCGACGCCTTCCAGGAATGCGACGCCATCGGCATCTCGCGCTCGGTGACCAAGTGGAATACCCAGATCCGCGCGGTGGACGACGTGGCCGGCGTGGTGGGCCGCGCCTTCGAACTGACCCGCCAGGGCCGTCCCGGCCCGGTGCTGGTGGACTTTCCCAAGGACATGCAACTGGCCGTGCCGCGCGACGCCGACGACGGCGTCCCGGCGGCGCCTTCGCAGCAGAAGCTGGCCGCGCTGCGCGCGCGGCGCCAGGCCAGCAAGCTGGCCCCCAAGCTGCCGCAATCGGCCGTGCGCCGCGCCGCCGCGCTGATCGCCCAGGCCAGGCGCCCCATCTTCTATGGCGGCGGCGGCCTGGTGAACGCCGGCCCCGAGGCCTGCGCGGCGTTCACGGACCTGGTGCGCCACACCGGCGCGCCCTGCACCCTGACCCTGATGGGCCTGGGCGCCTTCCCGGCGTCGGCCCCCCAGTTCGTGGGCATGCTGGGCATGCACGGCACCGTGGAAGCCAACCTGGCCATGCACAACGCCGACCTGGTGGTCTGCATCGGCGCCCGCTTCGACGACCGCATCACGGGCAAGCTGTCGGAATTCTGCCCGCATGCGCGCAAGATCCATATCGACATCGATCCGGCCTCGATCAACAAAGTGGTGCGCGTGGACGTGGCGCTGGTGGGCGACTGCCTGCCGCTGGTGCGCGCATTGCGCGACGAGCTGGGCGACGACCCCCTGGAAGCCGCGCGGCTGGCGCCCTGGTGGTCCCGCATCGGCGCCTGGCGCGCCCGGGACTGCCTGGGCTACACGCCCGCGTCCGACGCCATCCTGCCGCAGCACCTGATGTCGCGCCTGAACGCGGCCCTGGAAGGCCGCGACGCCATCGTCTCGACCGACGTGGGGCAGCACCAGATGTGGGCGGCGCAGTACCTGCGCTTCGACGCGCCCAACCGCTGGCTGACCTCGGGCGGCGCCGGCACCATGGGCTACGGCGTGCCCGCCGCCATCGGCGCGCAGGTCGGCCATCCCGGCAAGACGGTGGTCTGCGTCAGCGGCGACGCCTCGGTGCTGATGAACATCCAGGAACTGTCCACCGCCATGCAGCACCAGACGCCCGTCAAGGTCGTGCTGTGCAACAACGGCTACATGGGCATGGTGCGCCAGTGGCAGGAACTGATCCACGGCGGGCGCTACAGCCACAGCTACAACGCCTCGCTGCCCGACTTCGTGGCGCTGGCCAAGGCCTTCGGCTGGGGCGCGGCGCGTGTGGACGACCCGGCGAAGCTGGACGCGGCGCTGGCCGAGTGCCTGGCGCACGACGGCCCGTATTTCCTGGACGTGGCGGTGGCGGCTCAGGAGAACTGCTTCCCCATGATGCCGGCCGGCCATGGACACCAGAAGATGATGCTGGCGGAAGGCGTGTGGTACCAGGATGAGACGACTTGAGTTTGTGGTTGGTGTCAGACACCCGGGTAGGCCGGCTTTAGCCCGACAGGGCGGCTCGTACGGGTGTCAGACACCTGTTGCGTAGGCGTCTGACGCCCATCTGTTGCGTAGGCGTCTGACGCCCATCTGTTGCATAGGTGTCTGACGCCCATCTGTTGCATAGGCGTCAGACACCCATCTGTTGCATAGGTGTCTGACACCCCTACGCGGCACTCTTTCAGGCTGAAACCGGCGCCCCCGGGGTGTCTGACACCCCCCGATTCAAAACTGAATCGACAACCCCCCATCCACCACCAGCACGTGCCCGTTCACATACGAGGCCGCGGGCGAGGCCAGGAACACGGCCGCGCCGGCGATTTCTTCCGGTTCGCCCCAGCGGCCCATTGGGTTGCGCGAGGCGATGCGCGGCCCGAAATCCGGGTCGGCGACCATGGCCGCATTGGTTTCGGTGGCGAAGGTGCCCGGGGCGATGGCGTTGCTGGTGATGCCATGCGGGCCGAATTCCGCCGCCAGCGCGCGCACCATGCCCGTCAGGCCCTGCTTGGCCGCGGGATAGACCGCGTCGCCCGGGCGCGCCAGTTCCCCCACCACCGAGGTGATGGCGATCAGGCGCCCGCTGCCCTGGCGCATCATGCGTTCGGCGGCGAACTTGGCCAGCAGCATGCCCGCCACCAGATCGGTGTCGATCAATTCGCGGATCTCGGCCGGGCTGGTGGCGCGCAAGGTCTTGCGGTTGCGGGCCCCGACGTTGTTCACCAGGATGTCCAGGCGGCCATGTTCGGCATCGATGCGGCCGAACGCGGCCTGCATGGCGTCGTCGTCGCAGACGTCGAACGGCAGCGCATGCGCGTCCAGGCCGTCGCGCGCCAGCGCGTCGACGGCGGCCTGCGCGGCTGCGGCGTTGCGGCCATTGATCAGCACGCGCGCGCCGCAACCGGCCAGCGCCCGCGCAATGCAGAAGCCCAGCCCGCGGGCCGAGCCCGTCACCAGCGCGACCTGGCCGCCCAGTTCGAAGTTGCGCAGAAATGGCAGCGTGTTCATGTCAGTCATCCGTAGCCAGCAGTATCGTTCCCTTGAGCCGCAAAGGAAACCCGGTAGCTGCCTTGCGGCAGACCCGCCCCGACCGGGGCCGCGCGGAGCCGGCTTTGCCGGTCCGCGGCGGCGCCCCCTTGAGGGGGAAGCGCGCAGCGCTGCGGGGGGGGGGCCAACCTATTCGCGGAACTCCGGCGCCCAGTGCAGCAGCCGGCGCTCCAGCCAGGTCACGCAATAGACCAGCGCGATGCCCACGACCGACAGCAGCGTCACCGCCGCGAACATGTCGGTGGCGTTCAGGGTCGCCAGCGCCGTGATCATCAGGTAGCCCATTCCGGTGGTGGAGCCGACGAATTCCGCCAGCACCACGCCGATCAGCGCGAAGCTGATCGCATTGGGCAGCGCCGCGAACGTCCAGGCGGCGGCGGTCGGGATCCGCACCCGCCACAGGATCTGGCGCGGCGAACCGCCCAGCGTGCGGCAGAAATCCACCAGTTCGCGCTCTACGCTGCGGCCGCCCTTGTAGGTATTGAAGAACACCAGGAAGAACACCACGAACCACGACGTTACCACCTTGGACGCCAGCCCCAGGCCGAAGAACATGGTGATGAGCGGCACGAAGGCGATGCGCGGCATGGAGTTGAACGCCACGATGAACGGGTTGAACACGTCGGCCAGGAAGCGGCTGCGGCTGAGCGTCATGCCCACGATGAAGCCGCTGCCCACGCCGACCACCAGCCCGACCATGGTCGCCTGCAAGGTCAGCCACAGGTGCGGCCAGACCGAGCGCGGCCCGGGCTGCAGCCATTCCCACAGCCGCACCGCCACGCGAGAAGGCTGGCTGATGAAGAAGGGGTCGAACAAGGTGTTCTGGGCGAACCACGGTATGCGCGTCAGGATTTCCCAGGAGCCCAGGATGAAGGCGAGGATCAGCACCTGCCACAAGGTGATGCGCAGCCGGCGCGCCACGCCGGCGCGGCGGTCCAGCCGCAGTTGGTCCTGCAGGGAATCGGAAGTATCGGTCGGGGTCATGTCAGGCGGCGGCGCGGAACTGCTGTCCCAGGACGCTCCAGAGGCTTTGCACGTGGGTCACGAACTGCGGCGTTTCGCGCAGCGTGAAGACATCGCGCGGATGCGGGATGGCGATGCGTTCGTCCAGCAGCACGCGGCTGGGCGGGCCGGACAGCACCACCACGCGGTCGGACAGCAGGATGGCCTCGTCCAGGTCGTGCGTGACCATGACGATGGTCTGGCCCAGCTTGCGCCAGATCTCGATCAGTTCGCGATGCAGGTGCGTCTTGGTGTGCGTGTCCAGCGCGCCGAAGGGCTCGTCCAGCAGCAGGATGCGCGGCTCCACCGCCAGGCTCATCAGCAGCGCCACGCGCCGCCGCATGCCGCCCGACAACTGGTGCGGAAAGGCGTCGGCGAAGGCGCTGAGATGGCCCAGCTCCAGCAGCTCGGCCACGCGGCGCTCGATCCTGCCGGCGGGCACGCCCTGGAACTTCAGCCCCAGCGCCACGTTCTTGCGCACGCTGAACCAGGGCAGCAGGGTGTCTTTCTGGAAGATGTAGCCCAGCGCGGGCGGCACCTGCCCGTCCACCTTGCGGCCGTCCACCAGGATGGTGCCGGTGGTGGGGCGCAGGAAGCCCGCGATCATGTTCAGCAGGGTGCTCTTGCCGCAGCCCGAAGGGCCCACGATGGAGACGAACTCGCCTTCCCGGATGGCCAGGCTGACCTCGCCCACCGCGTGGGTCGTGGCCTGGCGCGTCTGGTACGCCTTGCCGACGTTGTCCAGCGTGATCATCAGAGGCCCCGGGCGCGGCGCACGAAGCTCATGTTCACGCAACGGTCGTAAGGCACCGTCTTGATCTCGTCGTTGGAGAACTGGCGGCCGTCGCCCATGACGGCGGTCATGCGGTCGTAGGCGTCCTGGGTAATGATGTTGTCCTTCAGGAACACCGTTTCCTGGTAGACGCCCAGCGTCTTCTGGATCGCCTCGCGCGGGAAGGCGTTGAGGTAGTCGTCGTAGATGGCGTCGGTGACGGCGGCGGCGCTGTTGGCGCTGATGAAGTCCTGCGCGCGGACCAGGCCCGTGACGAAGGCCTGCACCACTTCCGGGCGCTTCTGTATGGTGTCCTCGAGGGTCAGGGCCGCGATGCCGGGCACGTCGCCGCCCATGAACTCGTTCCACGAGCTTTCGGTGGTGGCGTCGAAAATCGGCACGCCCCAGCCTTCCTGCTGGGCCTGTTCCATCATGGACATGGTGGCCATGCTGGCAGACACCGAACCCGTCTTGAGCGCGCCCAGCATGGTGGCCAGGTCGCCCAGCGGGCGGATGTCGACCTTGTCGGCCACGCCGGCCTTCTGCATCAGGTACAGCGCCATCAGCCAGGTGCTGGACTGCGGCTGGGTCGCGCCCACGCGCTTGCCGGCCAGATCCTTCAGGGACTTGATCTTGCCGCTTTCGTAGTCCTCGCGGCGCACGATGACGTTGGCGTAGGTGAGCTTGCGGTCGAAGCCGAACACCAGGGTGGCGGGCTTGCCGGCCAGGGTCAGGGCGGGCGCCGCGGTGGCGGCGGTGGCGCCGAACACGATCTGGCCGGCGGCCAGCAACTGGTTGGTGCGCGGCCCGCTCTGCGAATTCAGGTATTCGACCTCGAGTCCGCCTTCGCCGAAATAGCCCTTCTTCAACGCCACGTAGCCGGCGGCGAAAAACGGATCGATGCTGCCCTGGCCATAGGCCACGCGGCCGAGCTTGGGCTGCGCGAAGGCGACGCGGCCGTTGACGAGGCCGATGCCGGCCAGCGCTCCGGCTGCGGCCAGCACGCGGCGGCGGGTGGTGAAATCGGGGCTAGCGCTCATGTCATCCTCTGTTCTGTTCTGGTTGCTGCGGTTTGGCGTAGACAATACTCCAGCATCCGCCGTCCAACAATGGAAAACGCCCGGTTGCCCGGGCGTTGTGGACTTGCCGGCCGGCCGTCAGGTGTCTGACACCCGATGAGACGGCCTTGCCGCTCGCTCCGGCGTTTCCGGGGGGGTCAGACACCCGCGGCCTTCTTCGGCGCGGCCTTTTTCACGGCCTTCTTCGCGGCGGTTTTCGTCGCCGTCTTGGTCGCGGTCTTTTTCACCGCGGCCTTCTTGGCGGGCGCCTTCTTCGCAGCGGTCTTGGCCGCCGTCTTGGCCGGCGCGCGGCCCGGCTTTTCCGGACGGGGTTCGAACTCGAAGCCGATCTTTCCGTCCGGCTGACGGACGAGGAAGGCCTTGAACTTGCGGTTGGTGCGGCTGGAGACGAAGCCGTCGAGCAGGTCGGTGCGGCCGTCGATCAGCAGCTTCTCCATCTGCTCGCGCGAGATCTCCTGTTGCAGGATGACCTTGCCGGAACGGAAATCGCAGGTTTTTTCAGGGCCGACGGATTTCTCGCAGACGTAGCTCATGCCGTGCTCGAACACGCGCGACTTGCACTTGGGGCAGGCGCCCACCGGCGTGTGGCCGGAGAAGTCCACCGCTTCGTTGTCGTCCTCGTCGCTCTGGCCGAAGTCGAATTCCAGCTTGTACTCGTCGCTGATGCGCAGGATGGCGGCGAACGGCCGGCCCATCTTGCTGATGAAGCCCTGCAGCGGACCGATCTCGCGCTTGGCCAGCAGCTCTTCCACTTCGGGCAGCTCGAACGTGCGGCCGCCCGGATGCTTGCCGATGGAGAAGTCGCAGTTCGTGCAGGCGTAGCGGCGGTAGTTTTCCTTCACCACGCCGCCGCACTTGGGGCACGGCGTCTGCAGCGTGGCGTAGTCGCCGGGCACCGTGTCGCGCTCGTATTCCTTGGCGCGCTTGACGATGACCTGCGTCATCTGGGCGATTTCGCGCATGAACGCGGCGCGGTCCAGTCCGCCCTGTTCGATCTGCTTGAGCTTGTGCTCCCATTCGCCGGTCAGCTCGGGCGAGGTGAGTTCGGAGACGTCCAGGCCGGACAGCAGCGTCATCAACTGGCGCGCCTTGGCGGTGGGCACCAGGTCGCGGCCTTCGCGGCGCAGGTAGGCTTCGTTGAGCAGGCCTTCGATGATGGCCGCGCGCGTGGCCGGGGTGCCCAGGCCGCGCTCGGACATGGCTTCGCGCAGTTCCTCGTCGTCCACCAGCTTGCCGGCGCCTTCCATGGCCGACAGCAGCGTGCCTTCGTTGAAGCGCGCCGGCGGCTTGGTCGTCAGGCCCACGGCTTCCACGTCCTCGGTGCGCACGGTCTCGCCGTCCGCCACCGGAACCAGGTTGGCGTCCTCGCCCTGGGCTTCCTTGCCGTAGACGGCCAGCCAGCCCGGATTGACCAGCACCTTGCCGTCGGTGCGGAAGCGATGCCCCTGCACTTCGGTCATGCGCGTGGTGACGCGGTATTCCGCCGCGGGGAAGAACACCGCCAGGAAGCGCTTGAGCACCAGGTCGTACAGCTTGCCCTCGGCCTCGCTGAGATCGTGCGGGATCTGCAGCGTCGGGATGATGGCAAAGTGGTCCGAAACCTTTTTGTTGTCGAAGATTCGGCGGTTCGGCTTCACCCATTGCTTGCCGACCACCGTCTCCGCGTGGCGCGCCAGGCCGCCCACGGCATTGGAGCCGCCCTTGGCCAGCGCGCGCATGGTTTCCTGCACCGTGCCGAGGTAGTCCTCGGGCAGGTAGCGCGAATCGGTACGCGGGTAGGTCAGCGCCTTGTGGCGTTCGTACAGGGTCTGGGCCAGCGCCAGGGTGGTCTTGGCGGAAAAGCCGAAGCGGCCGTTGGCCTCGCGCTGCAGCGAGGTCAGGTCGTACAGGGCCGGCGACATCTGGGTCGACGGCTTGGATTCCTCGGTGACGCTGCCGGGCTGGTCGCGGCAGGCGGCCACCACGCTCTGGGCGGCGGCCTGCGACCACAGGCGCGATTCGCGCTTTTCGGGGTCGCGCTCGTCTTTCTTGAAGTCCGGGTCGATCCAGCGGCCTTCGTACAGGCCGGCGGCGGCCACGAACTGCGCGCGCACTTCCCAGTAGTCGCGCGGCACGAAGCGGCGGATGCGCTCTTCGCGCTCGGCCACGATGGCCAGCGTGGGGGTCTGCACCCGGCCCACCGGCGTCTTGAAGAAGCCGCCGTCCTTGCTGTTGAAGGCGGTCATGGCGCGCGTGCCGTTGATGCCCACCAGCCAGTCGGCCTCGGCGCGCGAACGGGCCGCCGCTTCCAGCGGCTTGAGCTGGACGTCGTCGCGCAGGTTGGCGAAGGCCTCGCGGATGGCGGCCTGGGTCATCGATTGCAGCCACAGGCGCTGGATCGGCTTTTTCACGCCCGCATACTGAATGATGTAGCGGAAGATCAGTTCGCCCTCGCGTCCCGCGTCACAGGCGTTGATGATGGCGTCCACGTCCTTGCGCTTGGCCAGGCGGACCAGCAGTTTCAGTCGTTCCGCGGATTTCTTGTCGGTGGGGCCCAGTTCGAATTCGGGCGGAATCACGGGCAGGTGCGTGAAACTCCATTTCCCCTTGACCGGATCGTTGGGCGCGACCAAGCTGAGCAAATGACCAATGCTCGATGCCAGGACGTAACGTTCGCTTTCAAAATAGTCGCCCTCGCGCGCGAAGCCTCCCAAGGCGCGTGATATATCAAGGGCCACCGAGGGCTTCTCGGCAATAATCAGCGTTTTATTCATGTGTATCCAGTGGCGGTAGTCCCGCCTTAGTAGCGCGGATAATAAGATCGGAGATTCGCCAGATGCAAGTCGGCACTGAAAGACAAGCGGGATCCGAACTGCACGCTTGGCGTCAATTCCTGGCGCGAAGCACCCTGTGGCTGGGCGTTTTACTGCTGGGCAGCGCGGCGGTTTGCGGGGTCGCCGCCAATTGGCAGGACATGACCAAGGTACAGCGCTTCGCCGGCGTCCAGGGGTTGCTGGCGGTCTGCGCCCTGGCCGCCGCCTGGGCCGGGCTGCGCCTGCGCGCCAGCCCGGGCGTGCGCCGCAGCGTCCCGGGCGCCCTGCTGGCGCTGGCCGGCATCCTGCTCGGCGCCCTGCTTGCGCTATTGGGCCAAACTTACCAGACCGGGGCCGATACCTGGGAACTGTTCGCCTGGTGGGCGGTATTGCTGTTGCCCTGGGCCTTGGCCGCGGCCAGCCAGGCCGTCTGGCTGCTGTGGATGCTGGTGCTGAACGTGGCCACGGTCCTGTGGCTGGGCGAGCGCGCCTTCGACTGGTGGCTGGTCTTCGGCGGGCCGGGGCCCGGGCCCGCCAGCCTGATCGTCGCAGTCCTGAACCTCGTGCTGCTGCTGGCCTGGGAAATGGCCGCGCGCCGCTGGCGGGCCAGCACGCTCTTCGGGCCGCGCATCCTGGCCGCTTTCACCATCAGCTCGCTGGTGTTGTCCCTGATGTTCGACGTCTACATCCTGCGCGGGCTGGGCACCGCCAACGGGGTGGCCTGGCTGGCCGTCACGCTCGGCCTGGGCCTTTATTACCAGCGAGGCCGGCGCGACCTGGTCATCCTGGCCATGCTGGCCGCCGGTGTCATGTGCGTGTCGCTGCGCGTGGCGGGCGAATGGCTGCTGCAGTTGGAGCCCGGCGTGTGGGCCGCCCTGCCGCTGGCCGCGCTGCTGATGGCGGAGGCGGTCTGGGCCGCCCGCTGGCTGCGCCGGCTGGGCGCGGAACCGGCAACGCCCGTGGCGGCGGCCGATGCCGAGCCGGCCGCGGCTTCCGCCGGCAACGCGGTCGACCCCGCCGACGCCGGCGCGCCGGTGGCGCAACTGGCGCCCGCCGCGGCGCAGGCCGATCCGCCCTGGTACGTCCAATGCCTGCTGGGCCTGAGCGCCTGGCTGGCCACCTTGCTGCTGCTGGTGTTCGTGGCCTTCTCCGGCGTGGTCACGACCGAAGAAGGCGCGCTGGTGGCCGGCCTGGTGCTGTGCGCCGCGGGCGTGGCGGTGCTGCGCAGCGATGCCGGGCCCTTCTGGCGGCAATGCGGCACGGCCATGGCCTTCACCGGCCAGATCCTGATCATCTACGGCCTGTCCAGCTCCACGTCCTTCACCAATGCCTGCCTGTTCGTGCTGCTGATGGCGGCGGCGGTCTACGCGCTGGGGCCGGACGCGATCCTGCGCTTCCTGAGCGGGCTGCTGATCGCCCTGGCGGCCGCCGGCCTGATCTGGCGCGGCGTGGCGCCGGAGCTGATGCGCGAAGACCTGCTGGACGCGTGGCTGGACTTCGACGTGGCGGAGGCTACCTTCATCTGGCTGCCCATCGCGGTGACCGGGGCCTGGGCCACGGCGGTCATCTTCAGCCTGGGCCATCGCCTGGGCGGCAAGCGCGCCCACACGCTGCAGCCCCTGGCGTGGGCCTTCCTGCTGTCGGTCCAGGGCATGGTGTGGCTGGCCAGCGGCATTTCGGCCCAGCAACTGCCGGCGATGTGGCAGCTCAATCCCCGGACGGCGGTGCTGGTGACGGCCGGCGCCCTGCTTCCGGCGGCCGCGGCCCTGGCGGTGCTGTGGCCGCGGCGCCACGTGCTGACGGCGGGCGTGACCTGGGGCGTGCCGCTGGCGCTGCTGGTGCTGGCCCTGTTCTGGCTGCCTAGCCCGGGCGTGGGCTTTTCCCTGGCGTGGCTGCTGCTGGGCTTCGGCCTTAACCAGCCGCGCCTGGCGATTTTCGGCGTGCTCAGCCTGCTGGCCTACCTGGGCGTCTATTACTACCAGCTCGACGTGCCGCTGCTGCAGAAGGCGCTGTGGCTGGGGGGCGCCGCGGTGCTGCTTTTCGTGCTGCGGATCCTGGTGTGGCTGGTGCCGCGGCTGATGCGCACGCAGACGACGCGCGCCCGCGGGCCGCTGCCGCCCATCTCGGGCGTGCTGCGCTGGCGCACCCTGGCCATCCTGGGCGGCCTGGCGCTGGTGCTGGCGGTGGCCAACGGCGGCATCTGGCAGCGCGAAAAGCTGCTCGCGTCCGGCAAGGTGGTCATCCTGGAACTGGCGCCGGTGGATCCCCGGTCCCTGATGCAGGGCGACTACATGGCGCTGAATTTCGCCGCCAGCCGCGAGGTCACCCGGCTGCGCCTGGGCGGCGAGAACCGGAGCGACGACGACTCCCTCCTGGGCTACGAGCCGGACGGCTACGTTATGCTGACGCGCGACGACCGCGGCGTTTCCCAGCCGCTGCGCATCCAGCCCGACGCGCACCCGCACGCCGAGACGGAAGTGCCGCTGCGCTACCGCGTGCGCAATAACGGCGTGCGCATCGTGACCAATGCCTATTTCTTCCCCGAAGGGGAGGCGGAGCGCTACCAGGTCGCGAGATACGGCGAGCTGCGCGTGGCCGAAAACGGCGAGGCGCTGCTGGTGCGGATGCTGGGAGAGGACTTGCAGCCGCTATAAGAAAGAAGGGATATTCAGGGGAAGCGCCGCGCCCAGCGCGCGGCGGCTTCGTGCAGGAAGGCGTCGCGGTCCGATGCCTGGAAGGGGGCGAAGCCCAGCGCCTTCCAGGCGGCCGAGAGCGCCTCCAGCGGGGCGCCGGTATCCACGGGCGGGGCGCCATTCTGCTTGGACAGTTTCAACCCGCTGCCCGCGTCCAGGATCAGCGGCACGTGCAGGTAGCGCACCGGCGGCAGGCCCAGCAGGCGGCCCAGCATGCGCTGGCGCGCCGTGGAACTGAGCAGGTCCGCGCCGCGCACCACGTCGGTCACGCCTTGCGCCGCATCGTCCACCACCACCGCCAGTTGGTAGGCCCATAGCCCGTCCGCGCGCCGCAGCGCCATGTCGCCCACTGCGCGGGCCACGTCCTGCTCCTGCGGGCCCAGCCAGCGGTCCTCGAAGCGTTCCACGCCGTCGGGCAGCCTGACGCGCCAGGCGCGCGCTTCGCGGCCCGCGGGCAAACCGTGGCGGCAGGTGCCTGGGTAGGGCCGCTCGCCGTCCGCGCCGGGTTGGGCCTGGCCGCGCAGGGCGGAGTCGGCGATTTCGCGGCGGGTGCAGCCGCAGCCGTAGATCAGGCCGCGCGCCGCCAGGGAGTCGAAGGCGGCCTGGTAGGCATCGCCGCGGCGGGACTGCCACATGATTTCGCCGTCCCAGGACAGCCCCAGCGCCTCCAGTTGCGCCATGATGCGTTCGGCCGCGCCGGGCACGGTGCGCGGCGTGTCCACGTCCTCGATGCGCAGGAGCCAGCGTCCGCCATGGGCGCGCGCGTCCAGCCAGCTCGCCAGCGCGGCGACCAGCGAGCCCGCGTGCAGCGGACCGCTGGGGCTGGGGGCGAAACGGCCTACGTAGTTCACAGGGCAATGCCGCGCGCGGCTGCGTGCGGAGGGAGAAGGGGATCCGTTGCGGCGGCGCCGCGGTCAGTGCAGGCGGCGGGTGCCGTCGTCGTCCAGCAGCTCTTCCAGGACCAGGTTGTCGATCTCGGCTTCCTGGCTCCAGAGAACCATCAGGGCGATGATCTTGATCTTGGACAGCGGCACGGGCGATTCCGACGCGGCCAGGCCCCGGTCGATGACGATTTCGCGCAGGGGCGCGGGCAGCACGCCGGCCGATTCCAGGAAGGCGATGAAGCCGATGGACTCGGTGCCGAGTTGCTGGTACTCGTTATCGGTGTAGATCCGGGTGCCGGTCGTGGGCGCCTGGGCGAGATCGACGCATCGTTCCGTGGTCTCGGCGAGGCCGTACAGCCACCCGAGGGCGTCGTCGATGTCTTCGTGCTCGAACCCGGCGGCGGCAAGCCGCTTGGCCAGCACGTCGGCCGCAGGACAGGCTTGCGGCGTGTAGTAATTCTCGTACAGATAAACCAGGATATCGAACATATGGCGCAGTTTTGTGCCTGTTTGCACAGTCGGCCCGCATATCGGCAGACCAGCAAACATGAATTTTACTTTACGCCGATTTATAGGGTGGGGCAACTGGCCGGACGGGGAATGTTGTATGCCGTCACCCTGAGGCAACAGTGACGCCTTCTTCCTTCAATTGCTGCCAAAATGCACGGTTCAGCGGAAAGGGACGGGCCCCGGAAAGGCCCGTCCCTTTTATTGTGGCGTCCTGCCGCGGACTGCCGCTTCAGGCGGCCTTGGGTCCGCCTTCCAGCTTCAACTGCGCCAACTGGCGGATGAACACCGGAATGCAGATGGCCAGCCCGATCAGGCCGCTGGCCAGCCCCGGCAGGATCGTGAGCAGCGCGCCGATGGTGCAGAGCCAGCGTTCCCAGCTCTTCATCCCCACCAGCATGTAGCGCGAGAAAGCCGCCGACAGCAGCACCAGGCCGACCATGCAGCCAAACAGCGTCACGAAGAAGTCGTACCAGGTGAAGCCCTGCACCGAGATCAGCAGCGACGGCGAGAACACGAACACGA
>Ga0222420_100141_pt1 | contig 121413 bp, 115 predicted proteins | sample 3A2ome_FD_182470 | JGI IMG/M metagenome (GOLD analysis project Ga0222420, IMG submission 182470) | Enriched microbial communities from leaf-cutter ant dump, University of Wisconsin, Madison, United States - 3A200A (version 2) | ecosystem: Environmental > Terrestrial > Nest > Insects nest > Nest...
GGGCCTTCTGCATGGCCTCGGCCAGGTCGCGCGCCACCTTGTCGGTGGGCCCGCCGGCGGCAAAGGGCACGACGAAGGTCACGGGCTTGCCGTCGGGGAAGTCGGCCGCCTGCGCTGCGGCGGTGGCCAGGGCGATCGCGCAGGCAACGGCCAGGGGAAGGGAACGGGGCAAGGACATGGCGGAGTGTCTCCGGGGGTTGGAAGAAAAGGAGGAAGCGCGGCGGGCCGGGCTCACGATGCGCGCGCCGGCACGCGGCTCTCGACCGGCTGCGGGTGCCAGGCCGGCTTCAGGTGGCAGCCGCTGGCGCTCTCGCCGGTGAAGCGGGGCGCCTGCGCGGCGCAGCGCCGGGCCAGGCTGTCGGGCGACGGCTTCTCGCCGCGCTCGATCCAGTCGACCATGGCGTCGAACAGCGCCGGGTATTCCGGGTCGCTCAGGTAGCTGTGGCTGCGCTCGTCCGTGAAGGCCTGCACCAGCCGGTCGGCGGTGCCGGCGGCCTCGCGGATGCGGCGGTAGCTGTCCTCCAGCTCGACGAAGGCGGTGGGGTCGTCGATGGCGTGCAGCGTGACAGTGGGCAGCGCGGTGCGCCCGGTGGGCCGGCTGTCGGCCGCCAGCGCGCCCTGGGCCTGCGGGTCGGCCGCGTAGCGCGCCACGCCGGCGTTGAGCGCGGCGGCCTCCTCCGGCGCCGCGGCGTAGGTCACGCCGGTGTTGCCGAAGGGGTTGCGCCCGCCCAGGCGCTCCTGCACCAGGTCCTGGAACAGCCAGGTGGCCCAGTTGAGATGCGCGACCAGCGTGCGCTCGGGGATGCGCACCGCGGTGAGGAGGGTCTTCAGCCGCGCGGCCTGCGCCGGCGTGCGCTGCGCCGCCGGCAGGCCGACGCCGGTGCAGGCGCGCACGCGCTCGGCGAGTTCCTTGCGGGTGAGCTTCGAATCCTTCGGCAGGCCCTGCCACAGGGGGTACTGCGGCTCGTCGGGCGCCGGGTGGTTGCGGCACAGGTACTGGTAGACCACGCGCAGGTCGAGCCGGAAGTCGTAGGCGGTGTTGCCGCCGCCGAGCACGCCGCTGGTGAGCACCAGGCCGTCGTAGGGGCCCTTCGCGCCGCCGGCGGGGGCATACAGCTCCGCGGCCTTGGCGGCGACGCCGCCGCCGTAGCTCTGGCCGTGCAGCAGCGTGTGCCGCGGCGTGCCGAAGTGCGCCACGAAGATGCGCCGCAGCCGCTCGGTGTCCTCGGCCGCCATCGTCACGCCGTAGCCGCCGCGGCGGTAGGTGGAGCCGGCCCAGGCGTAGCCCGCCTTGACGGTCACGGCCCAGCGCTGCAGGTCCTCCTCGCTGCGCTCCAGGCGCGGCGGGCCGGTCTCGGGCCCGCCGTGGGCATGCATCACGAGCACGCGGTTCCAGTCCTTCGGGATGGCGATCCAGTAGAAGGCGCCCTGCCCGTCCGCGCCGGTGTAGCAGCGGGCGTCGCCAGGCACGGCGGCCGGGCATGTGGCCGGCTGCGGCGCCGAAGGCGCAGTGGGCCACGCGTGCGCGGACAGGGCGAAGCCGGCCGCGGCCAGCGCGGCGATCGATGCGCGTCGGAAAGGCTGTTTCATCAATGGCGTACTCCGATTTCCAGTGCCGCGTTCGCGCCCGGGGCGGACACGAAGCCGAGGACACCGCTGTTGTAGACGAGGTGGCCGGGCCGGCCGGCGTCGGCCTGCGCCACGCCGGGCACCGGCACGTCGTAGCTCAGCGCCGCGGCCGAGCCGCCGAGCTGCAGGCCGGTGCCGAGCACCGCGGCCTCGCGGTTCTCGCCGCCGGTGCCGGCCACGGCGTAGCTGCCGTCGGCGGCGCCGGCGACCAGGCTCTGCTGCGCCGCGAGCAGGCGCATGCCCGCGCTGTCCGCCGTCTCGCGCGCCAGGTGCAGCGGCACCGCCGCGCCGTTGACCAGCCCGATCACCATCGAGCCGGTGAGCGTGCCGCCGGTGGTGGTGGCGCCGCCGGTCGGCGGGGTGGTGAACAGGTCGAAGGCGCCGCGCGCGGCGTTGTAGGTGATGTAGCCCTTCTCGGTCTGCGCGCAGTTGGCGTCGTAGACCATGAAGCCGCCGGTGCCGGGGTCGCGGCAGTACTGGAAGGTGCCCGCGTTGCGCAGCCGCACCGCGGCCGCGTAGGCCGTCGCACCGCCCGCGGCCTGCTGCGCGCCGACGGCGTTGAAGATGTTCGCCACCGGGTTGAACACGCCCGGCGAGGCCGCGTTCTCGAAGCTGTTCTGGAAGGCCAGCAGGGGCGCGAAGCCGCCGCCGGCGGGCGCGTTCACCCCGCCCAGCAGCACGCCGCCGGGCGCGAAGGTGAACAGCGCGCCGCTCTCGCCGCTGGTGTAGCTGCACGCGCCCTGCTGCACCAGCGTGCCGCTGCGCTGCGTGCCGGCGGCGCGCTGCGCGCTGGCGTCGATGGTGACGGTGTAGGCCAGGGTCGCGGGATCGACCTGCACGCGCAGTTCCTCGCCGAAGCTGTCGCCGCCCCGGTAGGTGGCGGGCGCGGCCGGCAGGCTCGGGCAGGCCAGCGGATCGCCGACCTCCGTCACGCAGCTGTAGTTGACGGCAGCGTCGAGGCTGCCGCTGCCGCGGTACTTCGGCCAGGCCGGGAAGCGGCACAGCGGGCGCGTGCGGCCGAAGCTGCCGGCCACCGTGTCCATGGCCACCGGCGTCGCGGGCGCCAGGCCCTGCTCCACCCAGGCCTCCAGCGCGGCGAGCGAGTCCCAGCCCGGGATGAACACGCCGGTGCCGTGGCCCATGCCGGGCACGGTGTAGAAGCGCATGTTCGCGTCCACCGCCGCCTGGCCCAGCGTGGCGACCACGCGCTGGTAGTAGTCGATGGTGGAGTTCGGGCTGATCACCTCGTCGGCCAGGCCGTGCAGCATGATGAGCTTGCCGCCGCGCGCGAAGAAGGGCGCCAGGTTGGCATCGGTGGCGTCGGTGAGCTGCGACACCTCGGTCACGCGCGCCGCGTAGGCGCCCGGGTCGAGCGGGTCGAAGCCCAGCGTGTCGAAGCCCTCGATGCGCGTGACGAAGTACTTCACCCACTGGTCGCCGGTGACGTACATGTTGGCATCGGCGGAGGTGGCCGGGTTCGCCGGCACCGGCCGCGTGCCGAGGTCGCGCGTCGTGTAGGGGCCGGCCACCAGCGCGCCTTCCAGCAGGTTGTAGCCGCCGGCGCGCGTCACGCCGTTGGCCAGCGCGTAGGTGCCGAAGTCGAGCGGCGACTCGATGGCGCGCACCGTGGCGAGCTGCGCGTCCGACAGACAGCCGTCGCCCGCGTCGGCACCGCCGCTGCAGCGCAGCGCGCCGAGGATCTGCCCGTTGAGCTGGCGGCAGCTCTCCACGTTGCTCACGATGCCGTCGGCCGCGCCGTCCAGCCGGTCGCAGGCCTGCAGCACGGTGCGCTGCACCAGCAGCGTCTTGGCCACGTTCATCCAGCCGGCGCCGCCGTTGGCGTACAGCGCGCGGCCCACCGCCACGTTCGACAGCCGGATGCCGGTGTAGTTGAGCGCGGGCTCGTTGGCGATCACGCCGTCGTAGTCGGCCGGCCAGCGCTGGAGGTAGCCCATGGCGTCGCGCCCGCCGGTGGAGGTGCCGAGGAAGTAGGCCTTCCTCGGCTTCGTGCCGTAGTAGGCCAGCACCAGCGCCTGGGCCACGTCGCGCGTCTTCTTGAGCGTCAGGCCGCCGTAGTTGGCCAGCTGCTCGTCGTTGGCGGCGAATCGGCCGTCGGTGATGCTGCTGGACTGGTGGCCGGAATCGTCGCCGTAGGTGGCGTAGCCGAGCGCCAGCGGCGCCGGCTTGTCGGGCGGGCCGAAGCGCACGGTCTCGGTGCCGTCGATGAGCCGGCCGTCGAAGCCGCCGCCGCCGAAGTGGATGGTCTTGCCGTTCCACTGCGCGGGCAGGTTGAGGGCGAACTGGATGGACTGCGCGGCCGGGTCCACCGACTGGATGGTGCCGCGCACGCGGCAGTAGGCGCCCAGCGGGTTGGCCGGGTCGTCCGCCGCCACCGCTTCGGCGCTGATGACGGTGGCGCCTTGCGTCGGCAGGCTGATCTCGGCCGGCGACAGCGTGCGGCCGGCCAGCGACGCGCAGCTCACCACCGGCGGCGGAGGCGGCGGCGGGCCGACGGGCGGCTCGTCGTCATCACCCCCGCCGCCGGTGCCGGGCCCGGCCACCGGCGGCAGGGCCGGGAAGAAGCCCGGGCCGCCGCCCCCACCGCCGCCGCATCCGGCGAGCCACAGGCACAGGCCCAGCGCGGCGCCACCGGCGCGCAGCAGGGAAGGAGGACGGGGGGATGCGTGGGAGCGCGCGGTGCGCATGGTGTCTGTCTCCGGCTGTCGCGGCCTGGGCCGCTCGTTGTGAAGGGAACCGCGGGGGCGCACGATAGGAGCCGGGTGACATAGGGTCAAATAAAATAATCGGCCACTTTCGATATGAAAAAAGTATGGACATAAGGGCGCTGCGCTACTTCATGGCCGTCGCGCAGACCGGCCACATGACGCGCGCCGCCGAGCGCCTGGGCATCCAGCAGCCGCCGCTGAGCGTGCAGATCAAGGCGCTGGAGCGCGAGCTGGGCATGGTGCTGTTCCGGCGCCATCCGCGCGGCGTGGCGCTGACCGACGCCGGCCGCGCCTTCCTGGGCGAGGCGCAGCGCCTGCTGCAGGACATGGGATCGATGCGCGAGCGCATGGCGCGCGTGGCGCGCGGCCAGGCCGGCCTGCTGGCGGTGGGCTTCACCAGCTCGGCGGCGGCGCACCGCTTCCTGCCCGACGCGCTGCGCGCCTTCCGCCGCACGCATCCCGACGTGGAGCTGCGCATCAGCGAGAGCAACGCCGCCGAGCTCACCGAGGCGCTGGCCGCCGGCCGCCTGCACTGCGGCCTGCTGCGCGTGCCGGTGGGCACGCCGCCGGAGCTGGTGTTCGAGACGCTGCTGCGCGAGCCGGTGCTGGCGGCGATGCCCGGCGACCACCGCTTCGCCGCCGCCGCGGCGCGCACGCGCACGCGCCGCGCGCTGTCGCTGGCCCGGCTGTGCGAGGAGCCGCTGATCCTGGTGCGGCGGCCCGGCGCACCGGGCCTGTATGCCGAGCTGCTGGCGCTGTGCCACGCGCGCGGCCTGCGCCCGAACGTGGTGGCCGAGGTCGAGCGCATGATGACCAACCTCAACCTGGTGGCCGCCGGCGTCGGGCTGTCGGTGGTGCCGGCCTCGATGGAGGGCGTGCACGCGCACGCCATCGCCTACCTGCCGCTGGCCGACGGCGGCGCGCTCGACGCGCCGCTCACGCTGGTCTCGCGGGCCGAGGAGGACAACCTGCCGGCGCAGCGCTTCGCCGCGCTGCTGCGCCAGCTCGCCGCCCGCGAGGTGCGCCGATGACGGCCGGGGCGCCGCTGCCGCGACGCGCCTTCGCCGCACGCGCGGCGGCGGCCGTGGCTGCGGCGTGCGCCGGCTGGCGGCCGCTGCGGCCGGCCGCGGCCGACACCGCCGACGCGGACGCCTGGCGCACGCGGCCGCTGCGGCTCATCGTGGTCTACCCGCCCGGCGGCGTCAGCGACGGCATGGCGCGCGCCCTGGCCGAGCCGCTCGCGCAGGCGCTGGGCCTGCCGGTGCTCATCGACAACCGCGCCGGCGCCGGCGGCAGCGTGGGCCTGGGCGTGCTGGCGCGCGCCGCGCCCGACGGCCGCACGCTGGCCTTCTCGGCGATCAGCCCGCTCACGCTGCAGCCGCTGGTCGCGCGCGTGCCCTACGACGCGCAGCGCGCCTTCGCGCCGGTGGTCAGCGTGATGCACACGCCGGTCCTCGTCGTGGGCACGCCCGCCTTCGCGGGCCGCAGCTTCCACGACCTGGTCGAGGCGGCGCAGCGCGCGCCCGGCGCGGTGCGCTGGGCCACCTCGGGCGTGGCCACCATCGGCCACCTGGTCCTGGCGCAGGTGCGCGCGCACAGCGGCGCCGTCATCACGCACGTGCCCTACCACGGCGGCGGGCCGCAGCTCACGGACGCGCTGGGCGGCCAGTTCGAGGTGCTGTCGACCAACGTCGCGGCGCAGCAGCTGCAGTACATCGCCGAGGGCCGCCTGCGGGCCCTGGCGGTGGGCGCACCGGCGCGCATCGAGGCGCTGCCCGAGGTGCCGACCCTCGCCGAGCTCGGCTACGAACAGGCCAACCGCGACTCGCTGTTCGGCATCTTCGCGCCCGCGGCCACGCCGCCGGCCGTGGTGCAGCGCCTCAACCAGGCCGTCAACCGGCTGCTGCGCCAGGACGAGACGCTGCGCCGGCGCCTGCGCGAGGCCTACAACCTGCCGGCGGGCGGCAGCAGCGAGGACTTCGCGCGCGAGATCGCGGCCGACCGCCGGCGCAACCGCGCGCTGGTCGCCGGCGGGCGGGCGATGTTCGAGTGAACCGCCGGTTCGTTCCTACCTTCTCAGTCCTCGGAGCGCCAGAGGCCGGGGTAGTCGCGCACCAGGCCCTCGGGCGAGAGCGCCAGCTCGGTGCGGACCTGGAAGCGCGGCGCCGCATAGGCATAGCGCAACGCGTCGATGCGCTCGTAGCGCTGGTCCAGCAGCTGCAGGCCGCCCTCGGCCACGTCGAGCCAGGCGGCCGGCGCCTCGGCGCCCTCGCCGTCCTGCAGGTTCAGCCGCCGCAGGGGCAGCAGGTTGGTGGCCGGCGTGAAGCCGAGGTCCAGGTCGAGGCAGTGGGCCAGGTCGGTGACCGGCGCGTCGTTGACCGTCCAGCCCCGGGCGTTGCGGGCGATGGCCATGTCGATGGCCCGCTCGCCCACCCAGCCGCGCACGGTGCCCCACTGCGTGTGCCAGTGGCGGTCGCAGCGCACGCGGTAGTGCAGCTGGGCCACGCGCCCGTCCTCCCTGCGGAACGCGGCGGCGCCGTCGATCTGCCAGGCGGTGTCGTTGCGTTCGAGGCGGCAGGCGTCGTGGCCGGGCCCGTCGAGCCGGCGCCAGAGGATGGAGGCTACGGTCTGCATGGCGCGGATCATGGCACCGGCCGGCGCGGCGGCGCAAGCGCACCGGGCCGCGTCCATCGGACAATCGCGGCGTGCCCGACACCGCCGCCGCCGACGCAGCCGGCGCGCCGCACCCGCTGCGCCGCATCGCCCACCTCGACATGGACGCGTTCTTCGCGTCCGTCGCGCTGCTGCGCTACCCGCAGCTCAAGGGGCTGCCGCTGGTCATCGGCGGCGGGCGGCGCAAGGTCGACGAGATGCTGGCGCGCGACTGGTCGCACGTGCCCGAGCACGAGATCCCGGTCGAGGCCTTCCCGCTGCTGAAGGACTACGTGGGCCGCGGCGTCATCACCACAGCCACCTACCCGGCGCGGCAGTTCGGCGTCGGCTCCGCCATGGGCATGATGAAGGCGGCCAGGCTGTGCCCGCAGGCGATCACGCTGCCGGTGGACTTCGACGAGGTGCGCCGCATCTCGCGCCGCTTCAAGGCCGTCATCACCGAGATCGCGCCGGTGATGCAGGACCGCGGCGTGGACGAGGTGTACATCGACTTCACCGGGGTGCCCGGCGGCCAGCGCGAGGGCGGGCGCGTGCTGGCGCGGCTGATCCAGAAGGCGATCTTCGACGCCACCGCGCTGACCTGCTCGATCGGCGTGGCGCCCAACAAGCTGCTGGCCAAGCTGGCCAGCGAGATGGACAAGCCCAACGGCATCACCATCCTGCACGAGGCCGACCTGCAGGCCCGCATCTGGCCGCTGCCCGCGCGCAAGGTCAACGGCATCGGGCCGAAGGCGGACGCCAAGCTCCAGCGGCTGGGCATCCGCACCGTCGGCGAGCTGGCCGCGTGCAGCCGCGAGTGGCTCATCGAGCACTTCGGCAAGGCCAGCGGCGCGTGGATGCACGACATGGCCTGGGGCCGCGACGACCGGCCGGTGGTGACCGAGAGCGAGCCCGTCTCGATGAGCCGCGAGACCACCTTCGAGCGCGACCTGCACGCGGTGCGCGACCGCGCCGAGCTGGGCGCGATCTTCACCCATCTGTGCGAGAAGGTGGCCGAGGACCTGCAGCGCAAGGGCTACGTGGGCCGCACCATCGGCATCAAGCTGCGCTACGACGACTTCAGGACCGCCACGCGCGACCAGAGCCTGGCGGGCTACACGGCCGACGCGGCCCTCATCCGCCGCACCGCCGGCCTGGCCCTCAAGCGGGTGCCGCTGGACAAGCCGCTGCGCCTGCTGGGCGTGCGCGTCGGCACGCTGGTGCGCGCCGGCAGCGCCGAGGCGCAGGCGCCGTCCGCGCCCGGCCGCCCGCCGCCCCGGGCCCCGGCGGCCCGCGATGCCGATGCGCTCACCGGCTCGCTCTTCTGAGGCGATGCGGCCGCGGCGCCGGCTGCTGCGCCGCGCCGCCTGCGTCCTGGCCGCCCTCCTCGCGCTGCCGCTGCTGTACCTGGCCGCCGCCTGCGCCGTGATGGCCTGGCCGCAGGGCGATGCCGGCGGCCACGGGCCGGCGCAGGTCGAGGCCTTCGTCGTCAGCAACGGCGTGCACACCGACATCGTGGTGCCGCTGGCGGCGGCCGGCGTCGACTGGCGCGCGCACTTCCCGCCCATCGACGCCCGCGCCGCGCCGGCCGACGCGGCCTTCGTCGCCATCGGCTGGGGCGACCGCGCCTTCTACCTGAACACGCCGACCTGGGCCGACCTGACGCTGCGGCGCGCCGCGTCCGCCCTGCTCGGCCGCAACGCGGCGCTGCTGCACGTCACCTGGCTGACCCGCGCCCAGCTGCCGCCCGGCGCCACCTGGCGCCTGCCGCTGGACGAGGCGCAATACCGCAGGCTGGCCGACGGGCTGCGCGCCATGCTGCCCGGCGGCCGCGCGCTGCGCATCGCGGGCGCGCACTACGCGGACAACGACGCCTTCTACGAGGCGAGCGGCCGCTACCACCTGTTCGAGACCTGCAACACCTGGACCGGCCGGCTGCTGCGCCGCGCCGGCGCGCCGGTGCCGGCATGGACCCCGTTCGATTTCAACGTGACCTGGCGGCTGCAGCCGCACGCCGCCCGCTGAACCCGAGGAGAACCGCACATGCTTGCCGACCCCTGGCTGGCCCGCTGGATGCCGCTCGTGCTGGACCAGGCCGGCGACGCGCCGGTGCTGGAGATCGGCTGCGGCCACGGCGACGACACGGCCACGCTGGCCGCCGCCGGGCTGCGGGTGGTCGCCTTCGACCTGTCGCCCGCGTCGGTGGCGCTGGCGAAGGCCCGCGTGCCCGCTGCGCACATCCAGTGCCGCGACATCCGCGACCCCTTCCCCGCCGAGGCGGGATCGCTGGGCGTGGTCGTCGCCAGCCTGTCGCTGCACTACTTCCCCTGGGAGGAGACAGTCCGGATCGCCGGCCGGGTGCGCGAGGTGCTGCGGCCCGGCGGCGTGCTGCTGTGCCGGCTCAACTCGACGCAGGACCGCCACTTCGGCGCCGGCCGCGGCGAGGCGATCGAGCCGGACTACTTTCGCGTGGACGGGCAGTGCAAGCGCTTCTTCGACGAGGACGCCGTGCGCCGGCTGTTCGCCGGGGGCTGGTCGGTGCGCGCGCTGGAGCACGTCACCACGCGCAAGTACGTCCGGCGCAAGGCGGCCTGGGAAGCCGTGCTGGAAAGGACGTGACGTCGGCGCGGCGCCGCTCAGCCGGCGCGCTTGCGGGGCGCGCGGCGGCCGGTTTCCGCACGCGCGGCGGGCACTGCGGCCGGGGCGGCCTGCAGCGCCTCCAGCCCCATCAGCGCATCCACATAGCGCGTGAAGTGCGCGAGGTAGCCGGGCGCCAGCTCCTGCATCAGCGTGAGCGAGCGGTGCACCAGCTGGTGCGAGTTGAGCGGGCCGGCGTTGGCGGGCGCCTGCGCCAGCGCCTTCGTCAGGCGGCGCTGCGCGTTCACGCGGGTGAAGGTGCGGCGGAAGGCGCGCACCGCCTTGAGCTCCGCCGGGGCGGCCCCGGCCGGCGCCAGGCGCGCGGCCAGTTCCGCCAGCGGGCCCGGCGCCGGGCCGGCGGCGCTGCCGGCCGCGCCCTGCGGCAGGCCGTCCAGCCGCCGGCCGAACTCGGCCACCAGCACCGCCAGGCGGGCATCGATGCGGCGCCGCGCCTCGCCCTGGTAGGCGGCGCTGCGGCGGGCCATGGCCTCGATCAGGCGGAAGCGGGCGGCGTCCAGCCGGTCGGCGCCGCGCGCGCGCCAGGCCGCCAGCGTGGCCTGGATGTCGTGTGCGTCGGCGCCGCTCACCGTCTCATTCCTTCGCCGGCTTCGGCGCGGGCGGCTCGTTGACCGGCCGCGCCGTCGGCGCGATCTCGACCCGGCGGTTCTTCGCGCGGCCCTCGGCGTCGGCGTTGGAGGCCACGGCCTGCTCCGAGCCGAAGGCGGCGGCGAAGACCGAGGAGGACGGGATGCCCGCCTCGATCAGCGTGCGCGTCACCGTCAGCGCGCGCTGCGCCGACAGCTCCCAGTTGTCGGCGAAGCGCCGGGCGTCGTTGCGCATCGGCCGGTCGTCGGTGAAGCCGCTGACCATCAGGATCTCGTCGCGCGTCTTCAGGTACGCGGCCAGCGGGCCGGACAGGCTGGCGAGCAACTGCCGGCCCTCGGGCTGCAGCTCGGCCGAGTTGAAGGCGAAGAGCACGCTGCCGCTGATGCCGATGCGGCCGTTGTTCAGCGTCACGCGGCCGGCGGCCAGCGGGCCGGCCAGCGCCTGCTCCAGGGCCTGGCGGCGCTGCGACTCGACCTCGCGCCGGTGCACCTCGGTCTCCAGCTTCGTCGCCAGGTCGAGCTGCACGCCGAGCGCGTAGACGAGGATCAGCACGAAGGCGCCCAGCAGCCCCGCCATCAGGTCGCCGAAGACGGCCCACACGGTGGCGTCGCTGGCGCCGGCCGGCGCGCCGCCGTCGAACTGCTCGTCGCCGGCCAGCATCACGCGGCGGCGGCCTGGCGGGCCGCGATCTGCTGCAGGTCCTCGACGATCTGCTTCTGCGACATGACGCTCAGGTCGATCACCTCGCGCGCCTGCGCCACGTAGTAGGCCAGCTGCTCGTCGCTGCGGGCCAGCGACTTGTCCAGGGCGGCCTCGATGCGCTCGAGCTGCGCGCCCAGCCGCTCGCTGGTGTCGCTGAACTGCTGCATGGCGGCGCCGAAGGCCTCGCCCAGGCTGGCGACCTCGACGGCGCTGGCGCTGAGCTGCGCGGCGGTCTCGCCCATGCGCTCGGACTGGGCCTGGGCCTGCTCGCCGAAGCGGCCGCCCACGCGCTCCATCAGCTCGGCCGAGGTGCCGACCAGCGCATCGATGGCGCTGCGCTGCTCGGTGCTGGCGTGGTTCACCGCGTCGAGCAGGGTGGACAGCGTGTCGAGGATGCGCGCGCGCTCCTCGAGCATGGTGTTGTCGCGCGCCATGCTGTCGGCCAGCTTCTGGCGCAGCTCGGCCACCACCTCGGCGGCCACGCGCGGCGCCTCGCCGGCGGCCTGCACCAGGCGGCCGATCTCGGCCAGCGTGCCCCTGGCCTGCGCCTCGGTCTGGGCGGCGACGGCGCGCGTGCCCTCGGCCAGGGTGTCGACGATGGCCTGCTGGCGCTGCGCCTGCGCCTCGGTGGCCTGCTGCCACTGCGCGCGCAGGCCCTCGGCCATGGCGTCCAGCGACTGCGTCCACGCGGCCAGGCGGGCCTCGTCGCCCTGCGCGGCCTGCGCCAGCGCGGCCAGCACGGCCTGCTGCTGTGCTGCGGCCTGCGCACCGGCCTGCTGCCATTCGCCGCGCAGGGAGGCGGCCATCGCGTCGAGCGACTGCGTCCAGGCGGCCAGGCGCTGCGCGTCCTCGCCGGCGCGCTGCGCCAGCGTATCGACGATGGCCTGCTGCCCGCGGGCGGCCTGCGCGCCGGCCTCGGCCCACTGCGCGCGCAGCCCCTCGGCGAGGCTGCCGAGGCCGGTGCTCCAGGCCGCCAGGCGGGCCTCGTCGGCGCCGGCCATGCGTTCGTGCAGGCGCGCGTGGGCCTCGTCCACGCTGCGCGCCAGATCGGCGCCGTGGCGCTCGAAGCCGGACGCGGCCTCGGCCAGGTGCTGGCGCAGCCCGGTCGCCAGCTGCTCGCCCGCGCGGCGGTGCTCGTCGAGCGCGCCGCGCCACTGCTCGGCCATCTGCGCGGAGGCGCCCTGCAGCTGCGTGCCCAGGCCGTCCACCAGCGCGGCGGCGCGCTGCTCCAGCTGGCCGGCCGCGCCGTCCAGCGCGGCCTTCATCTGCTGCGCCAGCGCGTCGCTGGCGCGCTGGTGCTCGGCCAGCGCGCCCTGCCAGGCGCGCGCCACCTCGGCGCTGGTGGCCTCGAAGCGGCCGGTCAGCGCATCGAGCTGCTGCTGCACGCGCTGGGCCAGCGCGTCGTTCAGCAGCGAGGACTCGCGCGCGATGCCGGCCATGGCGCCTTCCACCACCGGCTGCAGGCCGGCGCCGGCGATGCGGGCGCCCTCGGCCAGGCTGGTGCGCAGCGACTCGTCCACCGAGGCGGCCAGCTCCCGGTACGCCGCGCCGGCCTGGCCGTGGAAGGCCTCCTGGCCGGCGAGCAGGCGCTCCTGCAGCGCCTGGCTCTGGCGCTCCATGCCGGCCATCAGCGCCTGCAGCGTCTCGGCCAGCGCCGGCAGCGCGTCGGCCTGGCGGCGCATCAGCTCGAAGGCGGCCTCGCGCTGGTGCGCGCGCGAGAAGGGCCGCAGCTGGGTCGCGATGCGCGCGTCCAGGCGCCGCCCCACCCGCTGGCGCTCGCGCCGCAACAGCGCGGTGAGCAGGCCCAGCATGGCCGAGGCGGCCACGCCGGCGACCGAGGTGCCGAAGGCCAGCCCCAGCCCGCGCACCGGCGCCGACAGCGAATTGCGGATGGCCGACAGATCGGTCGCGCTGTCCAGCGCCACGCCGGTGCCGCGCAGCGTCAGCACCATGCCCATGAAAGTGCCCAGCATGCCCAGCAGCACCAGCAGGCCGGCCAGGTAGGGCGCCAGCGCCGGGCCGGGCAGCGCAGTGCGCTCGCCCTCGACGCGCAGGCGCACGGCATCGCGCAGCGCGCCGGGCACCTGCTCCAGCCAGGCGCCCAGCGTGGCCGGGGTCTCGCCCGCCGCATCGACGGCGCGCCGGAGCGCCTGCGTGGCCTGGTCGAAGCGCCGCAGCTCGAGGGCGCCGGCCAGGTAGACGACGGCGATGAGGACGATGGTCGCCAGCGCCAGCGCGTGGCTGCCGACGTAGCCGGCGCCCACCCAGCCCACGGCCGCGAGGCCGGCGAGGAAGACGACGAGGAGAAGCAATCGGTTCATGGGTTCACGGGTGGCCCGAAGGCGGGAGAGGGAGAAGGCTGGAGGGCCTGGACCAGGCCCTCCAGCGGTTGCAGGCGGACGTCGAGTTCGGCCAGCAGCAGGGCCTGCACGTCGCGGCGGAACTGCGGCAGCCAGTCGACGGGCGGCGCCTCGGGCCCGGCCTCGCGGCGCAGGCGCTCGAAGTGCTTCTGCAGCCGGCCCGGCACCGCGGCCAGCAGCGCCTGCTCGCGCGGGGCCAGGGCCTGCTCCATCACGGCGTCCACCGCCGCCAGCCGCGCCAGGGCCGGCGAACGCGCCGCCAGCGCCGTGCGCAGCCCGCCGCGCGAGGCGCCGATGGCGGTCTCCATGGCCTGCTGGCGCGCCAGGTAGCGCTGCCGGTAGACGGCGAACTCGGGCGGCGGCTCGGCCGCGGCCTGCGCGGCGGCGGCCACCGCGGCCGGGCTGGCCGAGCGGGCCAGGCGCGTGGCCGGCGCCGCCGGCGCGCCGGAGAGCACCGGGTCGGTGGTGATCGCATGGCGCAGCAGGCCGCGCAGGCGCCCGGCCTCGTCGTCCGGCGGCTCCGCCGGCGCCCGGGAGGGCGTGCGCGGCGCGGCGGCGGGTTGCGCCGGGGATTCGCCGGGGGGGCCGTCCAGCGCGGCCGACAGCGCGATGGCGTCGGTCCAGCCCAGCCACCCGGCCAGCCCGTCGGCCAGCTCCGGCGGCGGCGGTGCGGCCGTGCCGGACGGCGCCAGCCGGCCCAGCAGGCGCACCAGCGTCGTCTCAGCCCATGCCGGGCTCCAAGCTGTGCGCGCTGCCACCGGTCCCCTTTTGCCGAACTCGAAAAACCCGGCAGTCTAACCGGCGGGGGTGTAACGGCCCGTGCCCGGCGCGGCCTCAGCCGGCCTTGGCCCGGGCGGCGGCGTGCATGGCCGCGGAGACGACGGCCTCGCCGCGCGAGGCGAGCTCGGCGGCCGGGCCCTCGATGTCGCGCGCCTCCTTGTGCTGGCCGAGCTTGCGCTTGCCTTCGACGCGCGTGACCTCGACCTCGATGCCGACGATGGCGGCGAGCAGGCCGTCGATGAACTCGGGCGCGCTGTCGCCCATCTTCCAGGGCTGCGGCTCGCCGGCCTCGTGGCGCCGCGTCAGGCGCGCCACCAGGCCGCGCACCCAGCGCTCGTCGTCGTGCACCGTGATGCGGCCGTGCGCGTGCACCGCCTGGTAGTTCCACGTCGGCACCTGGCGGTGCGCCTCGTGCTTGCTCGGGTACCAGTTCGGCGAGATGTAGGCCTCGCCGGCGCGGAAGACCACCAGCACCTCGTCGCCGTCCCGCACCTGCTGCCAGACCGGGTTGGCGCGCGCCACGTGGGCGCGCAGCAGCCCGGCGCCGCCGGGCCGGGGCTCCAGCTCGAAGGGGATGTGGTTGGCGTCCAGGCCGCCGGCGCCGTGCGTGACCAGCAGGCCCAGGGGATGCGCCTGGATCAGCGCGTGCAGCACCTCGGCACGGGATTCGTCGAAATGGGCGGGGATGTACATGCGAAGCCTCGTGGGGCGGTTTTCCTGGCGCCTCTGCGGCGGACGCCGGGCCCCCGATTGTCCGCCCGGCAGCCGCCGCGCCCGCCGGCGTCCTAGTCCTTCGCCTCGATCGGGTTGCCGTACAGGGGCTGCGCGCCGAAGCGCGTGCTGACGGCGTAGGCCACGCCGCAGGCCAGCATGGTGGGCAGGGTGAGCTGGAACTGGCCGGTCATCTCCATCACCATCACGATCGCCATGAGCGGCGCGTGCGTGACCGCCGCCAGCACCGCCGCCATGCCGATGACGGCCATGACCCGCGGGTCCCCCACCCAGGCGGCGGGCAGCACGTGCACGGCCAGCTGCGCCAGCACGCTGCCGGCCACCGCGCCCACCAGCAGCGAGGGCGTGAACACCCCGCCGATGGCGCCGCTGCCCGAGCTCAGCGCCGTGGCCGCCACCTTGGCCAGCAGCACCCAGGCCAGCCACTGCCACAGCAGGTCGCCGCGCAGCACGGACGACACCACGCTGTAGCCGTTGCCCCAGACCTCCGGCACCGCCGCCGACAGCAGCCCCACCAGCAGCCCGCCCAGGCCCAGCCGCGCGACCGGCGAGCCGATGCGCCTGAAGGCCGCGCGGCTGCGCTCCAGCAGGCCGAGCAGCGCCCAGCCCACGGCGCCGAACACCAGCCCCGCCACCAGCGCCGCCCCCAGGCTGGTGGGCTGCAGCGCCAGCGTGGGCATGACGTACAGCGCGCTCGGCTCCACGAACCAGTGCATCAGCGCGCTGGCGGTGGCCGCCGCCACCAGCACCGGCGCCGCGGCGGCGGGCGCGAAGAAGCCCAGCGCCAGCTCCAGCACGAACACCACGCCGGCCACCGGCGCGTGGTAGGCGGCGGCGATGCCGGCGGCGATGCCGCAGACCAGCACCGTGCGCCCTTCCTCGGGCGAGAGGCGCAGCCGCCGCGCCAGCGTGGCGGCGAACCAGGCCGAGAGCTGCACCATCGGGCCCTCGCGCCCGATCGAGGCGCCGGTGCCCACCGACACCAGCGCCGAGACGCTGCGCACCAGCGTGGTCCGGTCGTTCAGGTCGACCCGGCCGTGGCGCGCGGCGTCGATGTAGTCCAGGTTGCGGTCGCCGGCCGGCCCGCGCCGCGCCCAGGCCAGCCCGGCCTGCAGCACCGCGCCGGCCAGCAGGCCGCCGGCGGCGCCCACCAGCACGCGCTGCCAGGCCGGGATGGCGCGCGCCGCGTCCACCAGGCCGCTGGCGTGCCCGGTGGCCAGCCACTCGACGCCGTGCGCCAGGGCGCGGAACAGCACGGTGCCCGCCATGGCGAGCACGCCCACGGCCACCGCCAGCAGCCAGCGCCGCAGGCCGCGCCGGGTGGGCCAGAGGGGACGGCGGGCCGGCGTGCCCATCCCTCAGCGCAGCGGCGGCACGCCGCCCTGCCACTGCGGCCAGTTCGCCACGATGTGGTCGACCATGCGCGAGCCGACGCGCTCGATGTTCTCCACCGTCTCGGCGAAGCCGCCGGCGGTCTCGCCGGGGGCCGGGTCCAGGTGCGCCAGCGTGGTCTCGCGCGGGTTGCCCTGGTCGAAATTGACGGCGCCGCGCAGGCTCATCACGCGGCCGATGCCGTGGGTGCGGTTGATGACCAGGGCGATGGCGGCGGCCTCCATCTCGGTGATCACGTAGTCGTCGGCGCCGTACAGCCTGGCGATGTACTGGGCCTGCCTCGACAGGCCGGGGCCGTGGAAGAAGGTGTCGCCCGTCATGTGGGTGCCGGTGCCGACGAAGGGCGCGCGGCGCGCCGCGGCGTCGGGGTAGCGCAGGCGGTAGCGCCGCGCCGCGTCGGAATCGGCCAGCGGCACGCCGGCCGAGAGCTTCACCGCCCAGCCGACCAGCTGCGGGTCGAGCTGGAAGCGGCGGTAGGCCTCGTAGCCCTTGCGCGGCATGAAGGTGGGCTCGCCGGCCTTGTTCTCCTCGGGCGCCCAGCGGTGGCCCAGGTCGTAGTCGACCAGCCAGGTGGCCCAGCTGACCATGCCGATGGTGCCGCGCGAGGGCGGCGTGCCGGCCACGCCGGAGATCACGTAGTAGGCCTGCGAGAAGTCGAAGCGCGGGTCGAGCAGGATCGCCTGCATCGAGGACGACGAGTTCACCTTGCCCATGCCCAGCACCGCGCCGCACACGCCGTCGGCGTTGCAGTAGACCGGGCCGAGCGCGCCGCGCACCGGCACCGGCGCGGCGCCCTTCCAGTAGCGCTCGTACCAGTGCTGGAACTCGCCGGCGCGGTCGCCGGTGTTCTGGCCGATCTCGAACATGGCGGCGACGAAGACCTTGACCGTCACCGGCGCCGCGGCCTGCGCGGTGGACGCGGCGGGCGCGGAGGCACCCGGCGCGGCGCAGCCGGCGGCCAGCACCGCCGCGGCCAGCGCGGCGGCGGCGCCCAGGCGGCGCAGGACGAAGGCGATGGGAGGAAGAGGAGAAGCGGAAAGCATGGCGGGGCGCTCGGTGCGATGGCGATGCGCGAGTCTACGCAGGCATGCCGGCGGCCGCCGCCGCCTGGGCGACGCGCGGCGCGCGCACCCGCGGCGCGGCGGGCGTCCTACAGCGGCCCGGCCGCGCCGGCCCCACGATGACGCCCGCATGCCCGCCGCCTCCACCCCCCTCCGCCCGCCGTCGCTCGGCCATGGCCTGGTCTACGTCTCGCCCGACATGCCGGGCTGCTCGCGGGTGCGCAGCGGCGCGCACTTCCGCTTCAGGGACCCGCAGGGCCGCTGGATCCGCGACCCGGACGAGGTCGCCCGCATCCGCGCCCTGGCCATTCCGCCGGCCTACCGCGAGGTCTGGATCTGCCCGCTGCCCAACGGCCACCTGCAGGCGGTGGGCCTGGACGCGCGCGGCCGCCGGCAGTACCGCTACCACCCGCTGTGGCGGCAGCGCCAGGACGAGGCCAAGTTCGACCGCCTGGAAGCCTTCGGCCGCGCGCTGCCGCGCATCCGCGCGCGGGTGCGGCGCGACCTGGCGGCGATGAAGCCCGGCGCGGCGCCGGCGCGCGCGGTGGTGCTCGCCGCCATCGTGCGGCTGCTGGACACCACCTACCTGCGCGTGGGCAACGAGGAATACGCCAGCGCCAACGGCTCCTTCGGCCTGACCACGCTGCGCACCCGGCACGCCCGGGTGCAGGGCGGGCGGCTGCGGCTGCGCTTCAAGGGCAAGGGCGGCATCGAGCACGAGGCGGCGGTGGAGGACGTGCGCGTGGCCCGCGTGGTGCGCCGCTGCCAGGAGCTGCCCGGCCAGGCGCTCTTCCAGTACGAGGACGAGGCCGGCGAGCGGCGCGCCGTCGGCTCGGGCGACGTCAACGACTACCTGCGCGAGGCCTCGGGCGGCGACTTCACCGCCAAGGACTTCCGCACCTGGCACGGCACGGTGCAGGCGCTGGAGCTGACGCGCCTGGTCTGCGAGCGCCACGCCGTGCAGGACGAGGTGCGCTACAGCGCCAAGGAGATCCTGGGGGCGGTGGCGCGCCAGCTCGGCAACACGCCGGCGGTGTGCCGCAAGGCCTACATCCACCCGGAGGTGCTGGCGCTGGGCGGCCGCCTCGCCGATGCGCCGGAAGCGCTGGCGGACACCTGGCAGCGCATCGCCGGCGGCCGGGCGCCGCGCGGCCTGCTGGCCGCCGAGGCGCGCCTGCTGGCCTTCATGCGCCTGGGCCGGCGGACGGCGCGGCGCTGACGCCGCCGCCCGTCACTGGCGCGCGGTGCGCACGTTGGGCGGCAGCGCCTGCGGCCAGCTGGCGCGGAAGGGGTTGATGTCCAGCCCGCCGCGGCGCGTGTAGCGGCAGTACACCGCCAGCTTGGTCGGCCGGCAGCGGGCCTGGATGTCCATGAAGATGCGCTCGCAGCAGGGCTCGTGGAACTCGTTGTGGTTGCGAAAGCTCACGATGTAGCGCAACAGGCCGGCCTGGTCGATCGGCGGGCCGCTGTAGCGGATCTGCACGCTGCCCCAGTCGGGCTGGCCGGTGACGCGGCAGTTGCTCTTGAGCAGGCGGCTGGCGAGCGTCTCGGTCACCGGCGCCTCGTCGAACTGCGCCGTCAGCAGCTCGGGCGCGGGCTCGTAGCGGGTGCAGTCCAGGTCGAGCCGGTCCAGGTCGAGGCCGTCGAGCTCGGCCACGTCCTCGCGGTCGAACTGTTCCGGCGCGAGCAGCTTCAGGCCGATGCTGCCGCCCCGCTCGCTGCTGCGCCACAGGGCCTCCGCGACGTCGGCGCGCAGGCGCTCGCGCACTGCCTCGGCATCGGCGAAGGTGCTGCCGTTGAAGCTGTTCAGGTAGAGCTTGAAGGACTTGCTCTCGATGATGCTGGGCGACTCGCAGGGGATGGTGAAGTGCGCGATCGCCACCTGCGGCTTGCCGCGCGGGTTGAGCCACGAGACCTCGAAGGCCGTCCACATGTCGGCGCCGAAGAAGGGCAGCCGCGGCGCCTCGCCCAGCGGCGGCGGCGCGATGCCCAGCGCCTGGCGCTGCGGCGAGCGCGACAGCGGGTACAGCAGCGTGGGGTCGTAGCGGTCGGCGTAGGCCGAGCTGCGGCCCAGCTGCGACTGCTCGGGGGTGTTGCCGTCCGTGCTCATGAAAGCACCTCGGGCGCGGCGGGGGCCGCGGCAGGCGGCGGCACGCGGCGCGCGTCGGCCTCGCGCAGGAAGGGAACGATGTGGCCCAGCAGCACCTGCTGCGCGCCCGGCGGCAGGTCGTGCGCGAAGCCGGGGATGGCCTCGAAGCGCGCGCCGGGGATGCGCCGGGCCGTGTCGCGGCCGCAGGCGATGGGCACCAGCGGGTCGGCGTCGCCGTGCAGCACCAGCGTGGGCGAGCCGATGTTCGGCAGCACCTGCGGGCGCAGGCCGGTGTCGGCGCCGATGGCCAGCATCTGCCGCACCACGCCCTCGGGCCGCCAGCTGCGGCGCAGGCCGATGGCGATGCGCTCGCGGTTGGCCGCCTCGTCGAAGGGCCAGCCGGGGCTGGCGATGAGGCGCACCAGGCCGAGCGAATACTCGACCAGCGCCGCCTCGTCCTGCGTCCTGGGCCGGCGCATCAGGGCCGAGCCCACCTCCGGCCGCGGGCCGGGCAGGCCGCGCGCGCCGCTGGAACTCATGATGCTGACCAGCGAGCGCACCCGCCCGGGCGCGGTGGCCGCCACGCGCTGCGCGATCATGCCGCCCATGGAGGCGCCGACGATGTGCGCCTCGCGGATGTCCAGCGCATCGAGCACGCCGAGCGCGTCCAGCGCCATGTCCTGCAGGCTGTAGGGCGCGCGCACCGGCAGACCGATCTTCTGGCGCAGCGCCTCCCACAGCAGGTTGCGCCGGCGCGCGCCGTTGAAGGACTGCGACAGGCCGATGTCGCGGTTGTCGTGGCGCAGCACGCGGTAGCCGGCCTGCACCAGGCCCTGCACGAAGGGCTCCGGCCAGGCGATCAGCTGCATGCCCAGGCCCATGATCAGCAGCACGGCGGGGCCGTCGCCACCGGTGTCCTCGACCTCGATGGCGATGTTGTTGGCGATGACTTTCATACGTTTGTCGGAATCTGCCGGCCGCTCACACGAAGGTGCGCTCGCGCAGCCATTTCGTGGCGACCCACTTCTCGCCGGCCAGCACCGGCGCGCCGCCGTGCAGCGTGCGGGTGGCCGGGTCGGGCCGGTCGTAGCTGAAGAACACGCCGGTGCCGCGCACCGGCGCCACTTCCAGGCCGATGTCGGGGAAGGTGGTGGCGCCGCCCTGCTCGGGCTCCTGCAGGTACATCACCAGCGTGCCCACGCGCTGGCCGCCGCGCCGCAGGATGGTGGGGGTGCCCGGCTCCTTGGGGTCGAAGTAGTCGTAGTGCGGGCGGTACTGCGCGCCGGGCGCGTAGCGCAGGATCTGCAGGCCCTCGCCGAAGTCCAGCGGCCAGTTCAGCAGCCGCGCGATGCGCGCCTCGATGCGCCGCACCACCTCGTTCTCGCCGCGCTCGAAGAACATGCCCTCGCTGGTGCGGTCGACGTTGAGCGTCTCGCCGCCGGTCCGGGTCTCCACGGTGAGCGAGCGCGCCAGGCGGGCGCGCGCCGCGGCGATCAGCTCCTCGCACTCCTCGGCGCCCAGCAGGTTGCCGAAGACCACGATGCGCGGGTGCTGCACCGTCTGCAGCACCTGCACGCGGCGGTCGCCGGCGTCGAGGTACAGCGGCGCGCCCTCCAGGTCGGGGCCGGGCATGTCGGTGCGTGCCGCCTCCTGGGAGGCCGGAGCGGCGGAGGACGGAGAGGCGCCGCCGTGCGCGGCGCGCTCCACCTCGGCCAGCGCCGCGTCGGTGGCTTCGTCGCGCCATCCGGCGGCATGCATGGAGGCGCGCAGCGCCGCCACCGAATGGCCCGCCGCCAGCTGGGCGACGATCCACTCGCGCAGTTCGGGACTGATGGGTTGCATGGCGTCAGGGTGCTGGATCTCAGGCCGCCTTGCGTCGGAACACCAGGCGTTCGGGCGTCGAGGCGGCCGGGGCGAAAGCGTAGCCTTCCATGTCGAAGCCTTCCAGCCGGCGCGGCGTGCCGGCCCGGTGCTGCACGGCCCAGCGCGCCATCAGGCCGCGGGCGCGCTTGGCGAAGAAGCTGATGATCTTGTACTGGCCGTTCTTCCAGTCCTCGAACTGGCACTCGACCACGCGCGCCTTCAGCGCCCGGCGGTCGACGGCGCGGAAATACTCCTGCGAGGCCAGGTTGACGATCACCGGCGAGGCGTCGGCCGCGGCGCGCTCGTTGAGGTAGCCGGCGATGCGCTCGCCCCAGAAGGCGTACAGGTCCTTGCCGTGGCGGTTGGCCAGCGGCGTACCCATCTCCAGGCGGTAGGGCTGCAGCCGGTCCAGCGGGCGCAGCACGCCGTACAGGCCGCTCAGGATGACCAGGTGCTCCTGCGCCCAGGCCAGCTGCGCCGGCGTGAAGGCCTTGGCCTGCAGGCCGCCGTACACGTCGCCGTCGAAGGCCAGCGCGGCGGGGCGGGCGTTGGCCTCGGTGCCGCGCGGCTTCCAGGCGGCGTAGCGGGCCACGTTGAGCGCAGCCAGCTTGTCCGACAGGTGCATCAGCTCGGCCACCTGCTGGGGCGACTTCCCGCGCATCAGGCGGATCAGCTCGGCCGCCGGGCCCTTCGGCCCCTCGAACACCGGCTGCGTGGCGGCGATGCCAGCGGGCAGGGGCGATTCGTAATCCAGGGACTTGGCAGGCGAGAGCAGGAAAAGCATCGCGGGATTATGACCAGCGCAACGGCATGCCCACCCCCCCCGATAAAATCGCGTGTTTCCCCCGATTCCCCTCGCACGGCGCGGCCTCTGCCGCAGCGCCCGCCACCCCTTCACGCCATGAGCGACACCCCAGCCCAACCCGGCCTCCAGAGCCTTGCCAAGTCCTTCGAACCCGCCGCCATCGAGGCGCAGTGGGGCCCCGAGTGGGAGCGCCGCGGCTACGCGAAGGCGGGCTTCCGCGGCACGCAGCAGCCGCAGGCGGGCGCGCCCTCCTTCGCCATCCAGCTGCCGCCGCCCAACGTGACGGGCACGCTGCACATGGGGCACGCCTTCAACCAGACCATCATGGACAGCCTGACGCGCTACCACCGCATGGCGGGCGCGAACACGCTGTGGGTGCCGGGCACCGACCACGCCGGCATCGCCACGCAGATCGTGGTGGAGCGCCAGCTGCAGGGCCAGGGCCAGAGCCGCCACGACCTGGGCCGCAAGAACTTCGTCGCCCGCGTGTGGGAATGGAAGCAGCAGTCCGGCAACACCATCACGAACCAGATGCGCCGCATGGGCGACACGGTGGACTGGAGCCGCGAGTACTTCACCATGGACGAGAAGCTCTCGAAGGTGGTGACCGAGACCTTCGTGCGCCTGCACGAGGAAGGCCTGATCTACCGCGGCAAGCGCCTGGTCAACTGGGACCCGGAGCTCAAGAGCGCGGTGAGCGACCTGGAGGTGGAAAGCGAGGAGGAGGACGGCTTCCTCTGGCACATCGTCTACCCGCTGGAGGACGGCTCGGGCGCGCTCACGGTGGCGACCACGCGGCCCGAGACCATGCTGGGCGACGTGGCGGTGATGGTGCACCCGGAGGACGAGCGCTACACCGCACTCATCGGCAGGAACGTGAAGCTGCCGCTGGTCGACCGCCTGATCCCCGTGATCGCCGACGACTACGTGGACCGCGAATTCGGCACCGGCGTGGTGAAGGTCACGCCCGCGCACGACCACAACGACTACGCCGTCGGCCAGCGGCACGGCCTGCCGATCATCGGCGTGCTGACGCTCGACGCGAAGATCAACGAGAACGCGCCGGAGAAATACCGCGGCATGGACCGCTTCGCCGCGCGCAAGGCGGTGGTGGCCGACCTGGAGGCGCAGGGCCTGCTGGTCGAGACGAAGAAGCACAAGCTCATGGTCCCGCGCTGCGCCCGCACCGGCCAGGTGGTCGAGCCGATGCTGACCGACCAGTGGTTCGTCGCGATGAGCAAACCCGACGCGAAAGGGAAGAGCATCGCGCAGAAGGCCATCGACGCCGTGCAGTCCGGCGAAGTGCGCTTCGTGCCCGAGAACTGGGTCAACACCTACAACCAGTGGATGAACAACATCCAGGACTGGTGCATCAGCCGCCAGCTCTGGTGGGGCCACCAGATCCCGGCCTGGTACGACGAGGACGGCAAGGTGTATGTCGCGCGCAGCGAGGAAGAGGCGCAGCGGCAGGCGCCCGGCAAGACGCTGACGCGCGACGAGGACGTGCTGGACACCTGGTTCTCTTCGGCCATGGTGCCGTTCTCGTCTCTCGGCTGGCCTGAGGCGCTTCAGGATGACAACGCCCTCAAGGACTACGACCTCTACCTGCCCTCCACCGTGCTGGTGACGGCGTACGACATCATCTTCTTCTGGGTCGCCCGGATGATCATGATGACCACGCACTTCACCGGCCGCGTGCCCTTCAGACACGTCTACATCCACGGCCTGGTGCGCGACGCGCAGGGCAAGAAGATGAGCAAGTCCGAGGGCAACGTGCTCGACCCGGTGGACCTGATCGACGGCATCGCGCTGGCGCCGCTGCTCGACAAGCGCACCCAGGGCCTGCGCAAGCCCGAGACGGCGCCGCAGGTGCGCAAGAACACGAGCAAGGAATTCCCCGAGGGCATCCCCGCCTACGGCGCCGACGCGCTGCGCTTCACCTTCGCCGCGCTGGCCTCGCTGGGCCGCAGCATCAACTTCGATTCCAAGCGCTGCGAGGGGTACCGCAACTTCTGCAACAAGCTCTGGAACGCCACCCGCTTCGTGCTGATGAACTGCGAAGGCCAGGACTGCGGCCTGAAGGAGCACACCAAGGAGGAATGCCAGCCCGGCGGCGCCTTCCACGGCTACATGCACTTCAGCCAGGCCGACCGCTGGATCGCTTCGCGGCTGCAGCGCGTGGAGGCCGAGGTGGCGCAGGGCTTCGCCGACTACCGCCTCGACAACGTGGCCAACGCGATCTACCAGTTCGTCTGGGACGAGTTCTGCGACTGGTACCTGGAGATCGCCAAGGTGCAGATCCAGAACGGCGGCGAGGCCGAGCAGCGCGCTACCCGGCGCACGCTGATCCGCACGCTGGAAGCGGTGCTGCGCCTGGCGCACCCGGTGATCCCCTTCATCACCGAGGCGCTGTGGCAGAAGGTCGCGCCCGTGGCCGGCCGCGGCGGCGATTCGGTGATGGTGGCGCCCTACCCCGTCGCCCAGCCCGAAAAGATCGACGAGGCGGCCGAGGCGCACGTGGCCCGGCTCAAGTCGCTGGTGGCGGCCTGCCGCCAGCTGCGCGGCGAGATGAACGTCTCGCCCGCCCAGCGCCTGCCGCTCTACGCGCTGGCCGACAGCGCCGACGAAGCCGCCTTCCTGCGCGGCGCGGCGCCGGTGCTGCAGACGCTGGCGCGCCTCGCCGAGGTCAAGGTGTTCGAGGACGAGGCCGCCTGGACGGCGGCCGCCCAGGCCGCGCCGGTGGCAGTCGTCGGCGCCGCCCGGCTGGCCCTGCACGTGGAGATCGACGTCGCGGCCGAGCGCGCCCGCCTGGGCAAGGAAATTGCACGCATCGAGGGCGAGATCGCCAAGGCGCAGGCCAAGCTGGGCAACGAGTCCTTCGTCGCCCGGGCGCCGGCGGCCGTCATCGCGCAGGAGAAGCAGCGCGTCGAGGACTTCGGCGCGACGCTGGCGCGACTTCAATCACAGTTGAAGCGTCTTGGCTGACATCGCAGGGGACGCAAGGCACGTACCATGGTGCTTGTGTCTTTTTTGAAAACTAATTTCTTAATTTTCAATCCATGCCTATCTCGACCCGCATCCGCAAGGCCGTCTTTCCCGTGGCCGGCTTCGGCACCCGCTTCCTGCCCGCCACCAAGGCCCAGCCCAAGGAAATGCTGCCGGTGGTGGACAAGCCGCTGATCCAGTACGCGGTCGAGGAGGCGTATGCCGCGGGCATCCGCGACATGATCTTCGTGACCGGCCGCAACAAGCGCGCCATCGAGGACCACTACGACACCGCCTACGAGCTGGAAAGCCAGCTGGAGGCCAGCGGCAAGAGCGCCCTGCTGGAGATCGCGCGCTCGGTGGCGCCGGACGACATGACCTGCTCCTACGTGCGCCAGCCGCGCATGCTGGGCCTGGGCCACGCCGTGCTGTGCGCCGAGCACCTGGTGGGCGACCAGCCCTTCGCCGTGCTGCTGGCCGACGACCTGATGGTCGGCCCGAAGGACGGCGAGGGCGTGCTGGCGCAGATGGTGCGCACCTACAACAACCTGGGCGGCTCGGTGCTGGCCGTGCAGGAGGTGCCGCTGGACCAGGTCAAGCGCTACGGCATCGTGGCCGGCGAGTCCAAGGGCGACGACATCACGAAGGTCAGCGCGATGGTCGAGAAGCCCTCGCCGGACAAGGCGCCCTCGCGCCTGGCGGTGGCCGGCCGCTACATCCTGACGCCCGGCGTGTTCGACGAGATCCGCAACCAGCCCAAGGGCGCCGGCGGCGAGATCCAGCTCACCGACGGCATCGCCTCGCTGCTGAAGAAGGAGAGCGTCTACGCCTATGCCTACAAGGGCGTGCGCTACGACTGCGGCAGCAAGGAAGGCTTCCTGCAGGCCACCGTCGAGCTGGCGCTGGCGCACCCGGAGGTGGGCGGCTCCTTCCGCGAGTACCTCAAGAGCCTGGCGCTCTAGGCCCCTCGCCTCAGTTCGCGGCGGTGCGGACGGGCTTCGACGTCGCGCTCTCCCCGTCCTGCTCCACCGGCCGGCGCGCATAGCGCTGCGCCAGCACCGCGCACACCATCAGCTGCATCTGGTGGAACAGCATCAGCGGCAGCACGATGGCCCCGACCGCCGACGAGGCGAACAGCACCTTGGCCATGGGCACGCCGCTGGCCAGGCTCTTCTTGGAGCCGCAGAAGACGATCGTGACCTCGTCCGCCTTCGAGAAGCCCAGCCGGCGCGCCGCGAAGGTGGTGAAGAACAGGGCCAGCGCCAGCAGCACCGCGCACACCACCAGCAGCCCGGCCAGCGCCGACAGCGGCACCTGCCGCCACAGCCCCTCGATCACCGCCGCGCTGAACGCCGTGTAGACCACCAGCAGGATCGAGCCGCGGTCCACCAGCGTCAGCACCTTGGCGTGGCGCTTGACGAAGCCGCCGATCCACGGGCGCAGCAGGTGGCCGGCCAGGAAGGGCACCATCAGCTGCAGCAGGATGCGGCCGATCGAATCCAGCTGCGAGCCCGCCTGGCCGTGGGCGACCAGCAGGTTGGCCAGCAGCGGCGTGACGAACACGCCCAGCAGCGTCGAGGCCGAGGCGCTGCACACGGCGGCCGGGATGTTGCCCCGCGCCATCGAGGTGAAGGCGATGGCCGACTGCACCGTGGCCGGCAGCACGCACAGGAACAGCACGCCGGTGTAGATCTCGGGCGTGACCAGCGGCGCCAGCACCGGCCGGAGCACCAGCCCCAGCACCGGGAACATCACGAAGGTGGCCGCGAACACCAGCAGGTGCAGCCGCCAGTGGGTGATGCCCGACAGGATCGCCTCGCGCGAGAGCTTGGCGCCGTGCAGGAAGAACAGCAGCCCGATGGCGACCGTGGTCAGGCCCTCGAAGAAGCGGGCCGTGGCGCCGCTGGCGGGCAGCAGCGTGGCCAGCGCGACGGTGCCCACCAGGGCGAGCGTGAAGTTGTCGGGAAGGAAGCGCGAACGTGCCATGGCCCCGATTGGGCCCGCGGCCCATTCAAAAGTGAAATGGATTTATCTGATGAATCCATAATTCGGATTCATGAACCTCCACGCTCATCGCTTCGCGTATCGCTGCCCCTCGGGGGAGCGCGTCGGCGCCTCCGGGCGGCGGCCGGACGGCACTGGCCGATGAACGTCACCCTGCGCCAGCTCCGCGTCTTCCGCGCCGTCGCGCTGGAGCGCAACTTCAGCCGCGCCGGCGACGGCATCGGCCTGACGCAGCCGGCGGTGAGCCGCTCGATCCTGGAGCTGGAATCGCAGCTCGGCGTCAAGCTGCTGGACCGCACCACGCGCGAGGTGGCGCTGACCGAGGCCGGCCAGGCGCTCGCGCTGCGGCTGGACCGGCTGCTCGACGAACTCGACCAGATGCTGCTGGACGTGGGCGGCCTGGCGCGCGCCCGCCGCGGCAAGGTGCGGGTGGCCAGCAGCCCCACCCTGTCGGCCAACCTGATGCCGCAGTGCATCGCCGCCTGCGGCGAGCGCGAGCCCGGCATCCAGCTGGTGCTGCTGGACCGCATCCAGCAGGACGTGCTGGGCAGCGTGCGCGCCGGCGAGGTGGACTTCGGCGTGGTGATCGAGCCCTCCGGGGCCGAGGACCTGCACCAGGAGCCGATCCTGCAGGACCCCTTCGTGCTGGTGGCGCCCGAGAACCACCCGCTGGCCAGGGCCGCCAGCGTGCGCTGGGCCGCGCTCTCCGGCCAGCCGCTGGTGCTGCTGGACCACGCCTCGGGCAGCCGGCGCCTGATCGACGCCGCGCTGGAGCGCCACGGCGCGCGCTGCGAGGTGGCGCAGGAGCTGGGCCATGCCACCACCGTCTTCCGCATGATCGAGGCCGGCCTCGGCATCAGCGTGATGCCGGCGCTGGCGCTGCCGCCGGGCGGCATCGCCGGGCTGGCGGTGCGGCCGCTGCGGCCCACGGTGGAGCGCGACATCGTGCTGGTGCACCGGCGCAACCGGGCGCCCTCGCCGCTGGCGCAGCGGGTGTGGGGTCTGATCCACGACGTCGCCGCCGGCCTGCGGCGGCAGGGCGTCAGTCCAGCGTGAGGATGGTGCAGCCGGTGGTCTTGCGCGCTTCCAGGTCGCGGTGCGCCTGCTGCACCTCGGCCAGCGGGTAGCGCTGGTCGATCGGGATCTTCACCGCGCCGCTCTCCACCACGGCGAACAGGTCGTCCGCCATGGCCTGCGTGGCCTCGCGCGTGGCGATGTGGGTGAACAGCGTCGGCCGCGTGACGTACAGCGAGCCCTTCTGCCCCAGCACGCCCAGGTTGAAGGGCGGCACCGGCCCCGAGCCATTGCCGAAGCTGGCCAGCAGGCCGAAGGGGCGCAGGCAGGCGAGCGAGCCTTCGAAGGTGTCCTTGCCCACCGAGTCGTAGACCACCTTCACGCCCTGCCCGCCGGTGATCTCCCTGACGCGGGCGGCGAAGTCCTCGGTGCCGTAGTTGATGCAGTGGGCCGCGCCGTGCTCCAGCGCCAGCTTGCACTTGGCATCGGAGCCGGCCGTGCCGATGAGCTTCAGCCCCAGCGCCTTCGCCCACTGGCAGGCGATCAGGCCGACGCCGCCGGCGGCCGCGTGGAAGAGGATGAAGTCGCCCGGCTGCAGGCCTTCCACCGGCAGCGTCTTCTTCAGCAGGTACTGCGCCGTCAGGCCTTTGAGCATCATCGCCGCGCCGGTCTCGAAGGAGATCGCGTCGGGCAGGCGGCAGACGCTGCGCGCCGGCATCACGCGCAGCTCGCAGTAGGCGCCGGGCGGCGCGCTGGCGTAGGCGGCGCGGTCGCCGGGCGCGAGGTGCGTCACGCCCTCGCCCACCGCCTCGACGATGCCGGCGGCCTCCATGCCCAGCTGCAGCGGCATCGGGAAGGGGTACAGCCCGCTGCGCTGGTAGGTGTCGATGAAGTTCAGGCCCACGGCCTTGTGGCGGATGCGGATCTCGCCCGGGCCGGGCTCGCCGACCTCGACGTCGACGAGCTTCAGTTCCTCGGGGCCGCCGTTGCGGTCGATGCGGATGGCGCGGCTGGTGGTCATGCGGGCTGCTCCGTGGGGTGGGGATGGATCAGAAGGTGCCGGGGTACGCGCCGCCGTCGGCCAGGACGTTCTGGCCCGTCATGTAGCCGGCGTGCACGCTGCACAGGAAGGCGCAGATGGCGCCGAACTCCTCCGGCGTGCCGAAGCGGCGCGCGGGGATGGTCTTCCTGCGCGCCTCCTGGATGGCCTCGATGCTCTGGCCGGTCTTCTTCGCGGCGCCGACCGCCGTGTTGCGCAGGCGGTCGGTGTCGAAGGCGCCGGGCAGCAGGTTGTTGATCGTCACGCCCCGGGCCGCCAGGCCGCTGCGCGCCACGCCGGCGACGAAGCCGGTCAGGCCGCTGCGCGCGCCGTTGGACAGGCCGAGGATGTCGATGGGCGCCTTCACCGCGCTGGAGGTGATGTTGACGATGCGGCCGAAACCGCGCGCCGCCATGCCGTCCACCGTGGCCTTGATCAGCTCGATGGGCGTGAGCATGTTGGCCTCCACCGCCTGGATCCAGGCCTCGCGGTCCCAGTCGCGGAAATCGCCCGGCGGCGGGCCGCCGGCGTTGGTGACGACGATGTCGTAGTCGGCGTGCGCGGCGAAGGCGGCGGCGCGGCCCTCGGGCGTGGTGATGTCGGCGGCCACCGCCTTGGCGGAGGCACCGCCCGCCGCGGCGGCCTGCAGCTGCGCGGCCGCGGCCTGCAGCGCCTCGGCGCCGCGGGCGACGACGACGACGTTGACGCCCTCCTTCACCAGCGCCAGCGCGCTGCCGTAGCCCAGCCCCTTGCTGGCGCCGCACACCAGCGCCGTCCTGCCTGCGATACCCAGGTCCATGCCTTCAAGCTCCTCTTCGGATGATCGGATGCACCTCCGCCGTCAGCGGGAGCGCGAGAACACGTAGATGCCCGCGATCACCAGCGCCGTGCCGGCGGCGACCCACACGGTGAACGGCTCGCCCAGGATGAGGGCGCCCATCAGGATCGTGGACATGGGCCCGATCATGCCCGTTTGCGCCGCGGCCGACGCGCCGATGCGCTCGACGGCCATCATGACGGCAAGGACGGGCACCGCGGTGCACAGCGTGGCGTTGAGCACCGACAGCCAGATCACCGGCGGCGCCACCGCCAGCACGGCGCCCGCGGGCCGCAGCAGCAGGTACTGGGCGATGCACAGCACGCAGGCCACGCTGGTGGCCAGCCCGACCAGCCGCAGCGAGCCCAGGCGCTTGACGAACTCGCCGCTCCACACCAAATAGACGGCATAGCTCACGGCGCTGAGGAAGACCAGCAGCGCGCCCCACGCGGCCGCGCCGCCCTGCCCGACCTGCACCTCGTGGCCGAAGACCAGCAGCACGCCGGCATAGCTGACGGCCATGCCCAGCACCTGCCCGGCGCGCACCTGCCGCCGGTAGGCCAGCCAGCCGAACAGCATGACCAGCGTGGGGTTGAGGTAGAGGATCAGCCGCTCCAGGCTGGCCGTGACGTAGGCCAGCCCGGCGAAGTCGAGGAAGCTCGCCAGGTAGTAGCCCGTGACGCCCAGGCCCAGCACGCCCAGCCAGTCGCCGCGCGTGAGCGCCGGCCGGCCGCGCCCGGCCCACCAGGCCATGGCGGCGAAGAAGGGCAGCGCGAACAGCATGCGCAGCATGATCAGCGTCACCGCGTCGACGCCGTAGCGGTAGGCCAGCTTGACGATGATCGCCTTGCCGCTGAAGGCGATCGCGCCGAAGGCGGCCAGCGCCAGCCCGCCCGTTGCGCTCTTCGCGGCCGGCGGCGTGGACGGGACGGGCGCAGCGGGCACGCCTGCCTAGAACCCCGCGGCCAGGCCGTCGCGGCGCGGGTCGCTGGCCACCACGTAGCCTTCGGCCGCCGGATCGCCCATGCGCCAGATGAACTGGCCGGCGCCGAAGTCCTGGTAGGAGTCCTGGATCACCTCGACCTGGTGGCCGAGCCCGACCAGGCCCTGCACCGTCGCCGGGTCCATCGCCGCCTCGACGTTGATCTCGCGCCCGGCGTTGAAGCGCCAGCGCGGCGCGTCGCAGGCGGCCTGCGGGTTCTGGTGGTAGTCGAGCATGCGCACCAGGGTCTGCATGTGGCCCTGCGGCTGCATGTTGGCGCCCATCACGCCGAAGCTCATCACCGGCTGGCCGTCCTTCGTGAGGAAGCCGGGGATGATGGTGTGGAAGGGCCGCTTGCCCGGCGCCACCTGGTTGATGTTGCCGTCGTCCAGGCGGAAGGCGTGGCCGCGGTTCTGCAGGCTGATGCCGAATTCGGGCTCGACGCAGCCCGAGCCGAAGCCCATGTAGTTGCTCTGGATGAAGCTCACCATCATGCCGTTCTCGTCGGCCGCGGTGAGGTAGATGGTGCCGCCCTTGACGGGGTTGCCGGGCTTGAATTCCTGCGCGCGCTTCACGTCGATGAGTCTGGCACGGCTGGCCAGGTAGGCGTCGTCGAGCATCTGCTCGGGGGTCACCTCCATCGACGATGGCTCGGCCACGTAGCGGTACACGTCGGCGAAGGCCAGCTTCATCGCCTCGATCTGCAGGTGCTGCGAGGCCACCGAATCGACCGGCAGCGAGGCGACGTCGAAGTTCGAGAGGATGCCCAGCGCGATCAGCGCGGCGATGCCCTGCCCGTTGGGCGGGATCTCGTGCAGCGTGTAGCCGCGGTAGCTCTTGCTCGCGGGCGTGACCCACTCGGGCTTCCAGGCGGCCATGTCGCCGGCCGTCAGGCTGCCGCCGATGGAGGCGGCGAACTTCCCGATGGCCGCGGCGATCTCGCCGCGGTAGAAGGCCTCGCCCTTCGTCTCGCCGATGGCGCGCAGCGCGCGGGCGGCGGCGGGGAAGCGGAAGAGCTCGCCCACCCGGGGCGCCCGGCCCCAGGGCAGGAAGGTCTGCGCGAAGCCCGGCAGGTCCTTCAGCAGCGGCGTGGCGGCGGCCCACTTCTGCTGCACCACGGGCGGCATGAGGTAGCCGCGCTCGGCGATCTCGACGGCCGGCGCCATGAGGTCGGCGAAGGGCAGCTTGCCGAAGCGTTCGCTCATCGCCGCCCAGGCGCCCACGGCGCCGGGCACCGTCACCGCGTCGATGCCGCGCAGCGGCGGATGCAGGGCGTCGCCGCCGTACTTGCGGCGGAAGTAGTCCGGCGTCCAGGCGGCGGGCGCGCAGCCGGAGCCGTTCAGGCCGTGCAGCTGCTTACCGTCCCACAGGATGCAGAAGGCGTCGCTGCCCAGCCCGTTGCTCACCGGCTCCACCAGCGTCATCGCGGCGGCGGCGGCCACCGCCGCGTCCACCGCGTTGCCGCCCTGGTGCAGGATGCGCAGGCCCGCCTGCGCCGCCAGCGGATGCGAGGTGGCCACCACGTTGCGCGCGAAGACGGGGATGCGCGTGGAGGGATAGGGGTTGGCGTAGTCGAAGTGCTTCATGCTCTGCTCGCGAAAGGGTAAGGGCGCCGGGCGGTCACTCGTTGACGATCTTGCGCTCGACGATGATCTTCTTCCATTTGGCCGCGTCCTGCGCCACCAGGGCGGCGAACTGCGCCGGCGTGCCGGTGGCCGGCTCGATGCCGAGCTTGGCCAGCTTGTCGCGCACGTCCGGGTCGTTCACGGCCTGGCTGGCGGCGGCGTTGACGCGCGCCACCAGGTCCGCCGGCAGGCCCCTGGGCCCGTACAGGCCGAACCAGGTGGTCGACTCGAAGCCGGGCAGCGTGTCGGCCACCGGCGGCAGGTCGGGCGCCAGCGGGCTGCGCCCCCGCGAGGTGACGGCCAGCGCGCGCAGCCGCCCGTCGCGCACGAAGGGCAGGCCGGTGGGCAGCGCGTCGAACAGCAGGTCCACCTTGCCGCTCATCAGATCGGGCATGGCCAGCGCCGTGCCCTTGTAGGGGATGTGCGTCACGAACACGCCGGCCATCGACTTGAACAGCTCGGCCGTGAGCTGGACGATGGTGCCCGGGCCGCTGGAGGCGTAGTTGAGCTTGCCGGGGTTCTTCTTCGCGTAGTCGATCCACTCGCGCACGCTCCTGGCGGGCGAGTCGTTGGGCACCAGCATGATGCTGGGCGCGTCGCCGACGTGGCCGATGGGCGTGAAGTCGCGCACCGTGTCGTAGGGCAGCTTGCTGATCGACGGGCCGATCGCATGCGTGCTGGTGGTGGCCAGCAGCAGCGTGTAGCCATCGGCCGGCGCCTTGGCCGCCAGGTCGGAGCCGATGGCGCCGCCGGCGCCGGGCTTGTTGTCCACCACCACGGTGGCGCCCAGCTTCTCGCTCATCTTCTGCGACAGGGTGCGCGCGAACAGGTCGGTCGCGCCGCCGGCCGGAAAGGGCACGATCAGCCGGACGGGCTTGCTCGGGTAGGCCTGGGCGAAGGCGCCGGCGGCCGGAAGCAGGGCGGCCGTGGCGGCCAGCATCAGGTCTCTGCGTTGCATGGTGTTGTTGTGGTGGTGGATGGATGCCGTGCGGCAGCACGCGCCGCGGCCCCCTGCGCGCGGCGCTGTGATTGGAACCGCTGCGCCCGCCGCGAAGGAAATGGATTTATCTGATGAATCCATGACTCCACTGCATCAATGACGCTCCCCACGAACGCGCTCCACAAGCGGAAACGGCACCCGAAGGTGCCGTCCTGCATCGAGGGCGGCGGGCCCGGGAGCCCGCCGCGCGCCGGGGGATCACTCCTCCACGAAGGCTTCCTCGCGCTTGGATTTCACCGAGGGCAGCAGCACGATCACGATCAGCAGCGCCGCGGCGATCAGCAGGCCCAGCGAGATCGGCCGGGTGACCAGCACGCTCCAGTCGCCGCGCGAGAGCAGCAGCGCCCGGCGCAGGTTCTCCTCCATCATCGGCCCCAGGATGAAGCCCAGCAGCAGCGGCGCCGGCTCGCAGCCCATCTTGATGAAGGCATAGCCCACCACGCCGAAGATGGCCACCATCCAGATGTCGAAGGTGTTGTTGTTGGTCGAGTACACGCCGATGGCGCAGAACAGCACGATCGCCGGGAACAGCCACTTGTAGGGGATGGTCAGCAGCTTGATCCACATGCCGATCAGCGGCAGGTTCAGGATGATCAGCATCAGGTTGCCGATCCACATCGAGGCGATCAGGCCCCAGAACAGCTCGGGGTTGCTGCTCATGACCTGCGGGCCGGGCTGGATGTTGTGGATGGTCATCGCGCCCACCATCAGCGCCATCACCGGGTTGGGCGGGATGCCCAGGGTCAGCAGCGGGATGAAGGAGGTCTGCGCGCCGGCGTTGTTGGCCGATTCCGGACCCGCCACGCCGCGGATGTTGCCCTTGCCGAAGGGCACTTCGCCGGGCTTGAGCTTGAGCTTCTTCTCCAGCGTGTACGAGGCGAAGGACGACAGCAGCGCGCCGCCGCCCGGCAGGATGCCCAGCGCCGAGCCCAGCGCCGTGCCGCGCAGCACGGCCGGCGTCATGCGCTTGAAGTCGTCCCCGGTCGGCCACAGGCCCTGCAGTTTGGCGGTGAAGACATCGCGCTCCTCCTCCGGCTTGGACAGGTTGGCGATGATCTCGCCGTAGCCGAACACGCCCATGGCGATGGCGATGAAGCCGATGCCGTCGGTCAGTTCCGGGATGTCCATGGAATAGCGCGCCACGCCGGAGTTCACGTCGGTGCCCACCAGGCCCAGCAGCAGGCCCAGCACGATCATGCAGATCGCCTTGAGCAGCGAGCCGGAGGCCAGCACCACGGCGCCGATCAGGCCCAGCACCATCAGGCTGAAGTACTCGGCCGGGCCGAACTTGAAGGCCAGTTCGGTCAGCGGCGGCGCGAAGGCGGCCAGGATCAGCGTGCCCACGCAGCCGGCGAAGAAGGAGCCCAGGCCGGCCGCGGCGAGCGCCGGCCCCCCTCGGCCCTGCTTGGCCATCTGGTGGCCGTCGATCACGGTCACGACCGAGGCGGATTCGCCCGGCAGGTTGACCAGGATGGCGGTGGTGGAGCCGCCGTACTGCGAGCCGTAGTAAATGCCGGCCAGCATGATCAGCGCGGCCACCGGCGGCAGCGCGTAGGTGGCCGGCAGCAGCATGGCGATGGTGGCCACCGGGCCGATGCCGGGCAGCACGCCGATCAGCGTGCCCAGCAGGCAGCCGATGAAGGCGTAGATCAGGTTCTGCAGCGTGAAGGCCGCACCGAACCCGAGCGAGAGATTGGCGATCAGATCCATGGGCGCGCTTTCAGCCGGTGATGAAGGTCGGCCAGACCTGGAACTGCAGTTTCAGGCCGACGATGAAGGTGAGGTAGCTGCCGACCGCCAGGATGGTGGCCAGGATCAGCGAGCCCTTCAGCGAGAAGTGCTGGCCGGCGGCCGAGGCGATGACCGTCAGCGCGAAGATCGCGATGATCAGGCCCATGGCCGGCAGGCCGATGCTCGGCAGGCCGCCCAGCAGCACGCCGAAGACGAGGTTGGCCGCGATGATGAGCACGAGCGGCTTCCAGGCGATGGCGCCGATCGGCTCGCCGTCGACCGTCTCCACCGTCAGCGAGCTGAAGATCACGATGAGGCCGAGGACGGCCAGCAGAATGCCCAGCATGAGCGGGAAGTACCCCGGCCCCATGCGGGCGCCCGAGCCCACGGTGTAGGTGGTCGCGCCCCAGGCGAAGCCTGCTCCCACCAGCGTGAACATCAGGCCCGCGAAAAAGTCCTTGCGACTTTTGAGTTTCACGAAGCTCTCCTGATACAGATCAAACGGGCGGATTGTTAGTCAGCCAGTGGTCAGCTTCGATGTGGATTTCACCTAGCGCAACAGGAGGGTAAATACCTATTGGGCCGGCGCGGCGCGGGGCGCGCCGGCGGCGGGGCGCCGCCTACTCGATCGGCGGCGTGGCGCTGAGGACCTCGTCCAGCGTGGTCAGCCCCTCGGCCACGCGCAGCACGCCGGCCAGGCGCAGCGGCCGCATGCCGTCGGCCACCGCCTGGCGACGCAGCGCGTCGATGCTGGGCGCCTTGCCCAGCAGGTTCTTGAAGGGCTCGGTCACGGCCAGCAGCTCGTACAGGCCCATGCGGCCGCGGTAGCCGGTCATGCGGCAGTCGACGCATCCTACCGGCCGGTAGGCCCTGACCTGGCCGTTGATCTTCCACGGCGCCACCACCTCGGCCAGGCGCTCGGCGGTGACGTCCTCGTCGGGCTGCTTGCAGGCCGGGCACAGGGTGCGCACCAGGCGCTGCGCCAGCACGCCCAGCAGCGTGGCGTTGATCAGGTAGGCCGGCACGCCCAGCTCCATCAGGCGCGTGGTGGCGCTGGGCGCGTCGTTGGTATGCAGGGTGCTGAACACCAGGTGGCCGGTGAGCGCCGCCTGCACCGCCATCTCGGCGGTGTCGAGGTCGCGGATCTCGCCGACCATGATGATGTCCGGGTCCTGACGCATCAACGCGCGCAGGCCCTCGGTGAAGCCGAAGTCGAGCTGCGGCTGCACCTGCGTCTGGTTGAAGGCCGGCTCGATCATCTCGATCGGGTCTTCCACCGTGCTGACGTTGACCTCCTCCGTCGCCACGCGCTTGAGCGTGGAATAGAGCGTGGTGGTCTTGCCCGAGCCGGTGGGGCCGGTCACCAGCACGATGCCGTGCGGCCGCGTCACCAGCTGCTCCCAGCGCTGCGCGTCCTGCGGCGGGAAGCCCAGCGCGTCCAGGTCCTTCACCGCGGTGTCGGGGTCGAAGATGCGCATCACCATCTTCTCGCCGAAGGCGGTGGGCAGCGTCGACAGGCGCATCTCCACCTCGTCGCCGCGCACGTTGCGGGTCTTGATGCGGCCGTCCAGCGGGCGGCGCTTCTCGACCACGTCCATGCGGCCGAGCAGCTTGATGCGGGCGATCATGGCGTTCATCACGCCCAGCGGCATCTGGTAGGCCGGGTGCAGCACGCCGTCGATGCGGAAGCGGATCACGCCCTGCTCGCGCCGCGGCTCCAGGTGGATGTCGGAGGCGCGCTGGTCGAAGGCGTACTGCCACAGCCAGTCGACCACCTGCACCACGCTCTGGTCGTTGGCGTCGAGCTGCTTGTTGGTCTTGCCCAGCTCCACCAGCTGCTCGAAGCTGGTGCCGCCGCCGCTGCCGCCGAGCTTCTGCGCCGCGCGCACCGACTTGGCCAGCGCGAAGAACTCGGCCGTGTAGCGCTGGATGTCCTGCGGGTTGGCGACCACGCGCCGCACCGCGCGGCGCGCCTGGCGCTCCACCTCGGCGATCCAGTCGGTGAGGAAGGGCTCGGCGGTGGCGACCACCACCTCGGTGGGCGTGACCTGCACCGGCAGCACCTTGTGGCGCTCGGCGTAGGCGGCGCTCATGGTGTCGGCGACCTTGCCCACGTCCACCTTCAGCGGGTCGATGCGCAGGTAGCCCAGCCCGGCGCGGCCGGCCAGCCACTGGCTCAGCATCTCCAGGTCCAGCGGCTTGCCGTCGGACTCGCGCGTCATCGCCACGTTGGCCAGGCGCACCAGCGGGTGCTGGCGGCTCTCGGCCTGGGCGCAGCGGGCGATGGTGCGCTGCGCCTCGGCGGGCGAGATCACGGCGTCGCGCGCCAGCCACTCGATCAACTGGCGCAGCTGCAGCGGGCCTTCGGGCGGCCGGGCGGCAGCGGCGGTGGAGGCGGAAGGGACGGCGCTCATGCCGTTCATGATGACACGGGCTTGAACACCCGCAACCATTTCGGCGCCGGCAGACCCCAGCGCGTCTGGACGGCCTGCGCCCGCTCGGCCAGGCGCTCGCGCTTCGGGCGCTCCGGGCTGCGCCGGGCCAGCACCACGGTGTTGCCCTCGCGCGTCGGCCGGAAGGCCCACAGCGCCTCCCGGCCGAAGGCGGCGGCGATCTTCTCGAGGCTGCGCTCGTAGCTGGAGGAGCGGCCGAAGAGGTTGACGGTCATGCAGCCGTCCTCCGTCAGCAGCCGGCGGCAGTCAATGTAGAAGGCCTCGCTGTCGAGCACCGGCGCGGCGGCCTCGTGGTCGTACAGGTCGACCTGCAGGGCATCGACCGTGCCCTGCCATTCGTCCTTGCGGATCTCGCTGGCGGCGTCCGCGATCACCACGCGCAGCTTCGCGTCGTCCGGCGGCAGCTTGAACCAGCCGCGGCAGGCGGCCAGCACCTGCGGGTTGAGCTCGATGGCGGTGGTGCGCATGCGCAGCTGCCTGCGGCAGAACTTGGTGAGCGCCCCGGCGCCCAGGCCGAGCTGCATCGCGTGCCGCTGCGCCACCTCGGCCGGCTCCACGAAGAGCAGCCAGGCCATCATGCGCTGCACGTACTCCAGCTCGATCTCGTAGGGCGCGTCCAGCCGCATCGAGCCCTGCACCCATTCGGTGCCGAGGTGCAGGTAGCGCACGTCGCCCCAGTCGGAGAAATTGACCTCGGGCAAGAGGGGGGCGGGGGCGCGGCTTGCCATCAGACCAGCCCGTGCCGGGCCATCACCTCGCGCCAGGCGCCGACCTTGTCTTCCAGCTGCATGGCGGCATGGGCCGGGCTGGTGGACGGCAGCCGGTACGCCGGCACGCCCAGCGCCGCCATCCGGCGCGCATGCCGGTGGCTCTCACCGCCGTTGTGCGCCACGGCCGCCAGCCGCGGCAGGCGCAGGCCGGCGATGTCGTTGGGCTCGGCGTCGCGGATGGCCGCGTCCAGGCTGCCCCGGCGGCGGCAGCGGGCGTACACGTCCCACAGGCCCAGGCCGCGCTCGAGCAGCCACTCGCTACGTTCTTGATAGCTGTCTGCGCCCGCGGGGAGCGGCTTTCGAGGCCAGATGGCTTGCAAGATCTTCCAGAACTGGTTGTGCGGGTGCGCATAATACTGGCGCGCCGCGAGCGAGCGGGCGCTGGGGAAGCTGCCCAGCACCAGCACCGCCGTGGCCGGCGACACGAGCGGCGGCAGCCCCTCGAGCAGGGGCTGTTCAGCGTCCTCGGCCGGGGCCTGCATCATCGAACCGGAAGCAAAAGGAAGGAAGGGAAATGGAAAACATCAGCGCGGCTACGGCCTGGGCCTTCATCACCACGCAGGGCGTGGACTTCGGCCTCAAGGTGCTGGGCGCCATCGTGGCATGGATCATCGGGCGCTGGCTCATCAAGATGGCGCTGCGCCTGATGGGCAGCGCCATCCAGCGCGGCCGCTCGCTCGACCCGACGCTCAGCGGCTACCTGCAGTCCATCGTGGGCGTGCTGCTCAACGTGGTGCTGATTCTCGCCATCCTGGAGATGTTCGGCGTGCGCACCACCTCCTTCGCCGCGCTGCTGGCCGGCGCGGGCCTGGCCATCGGCACGGCCTGGGGCGGGCTGCTGACGCACTTCGCGGCGGGCGTGTTCCTGCAGGTGCTGCGGCCGTACAAGGTGGGCGACTTCGTCAGCGTGGCGGGCGTGACGGGCACGGTGAAGGAGCTCGGCCTGTTCGGCACCACGCTCATCCTGCCCGACAACGTGGTCGCCACGGTGGGCAACAACAGCGTGCTCTCGGGCACCATCCAGAACTACAGCACGCTGGGCTGGCGCCGGGTCGACGCCACCGCCAAGGTGGCCAACGGCGTGGACGTCAACGACGCCATCGCGCGGCTGAAGACGGCGCTGGCCGCCATCCCGAACGTGACGAAAGACCCGGCGCCGGACGTCGAGATCCTGCAGTTCACGCCCGAGGGCCCGCTGCTGGCCGTGCGGCCCTACACCCACACCGACCACTACTGGCAGGTGTACTTCGACACCCACAAGGCGATCGTGCAGACCTTCGGCGCCGCCGGCTACCCGGTGCCGGAAACGCCGATGGTGCATCGGCAGGCCGCCTAGGCCCGCCGGCGCGGCATCCAAAAAAAGACCCGCCTCGGCGGGTCTTTTCGTTCACGCAGCCGCAGCGGCCCGATGGCTTACTGCTTGGCGGCCTCGTTCTGCGGCGTGCCGGGGATCTTCTCGCCGATCTTGTCGCCGGCATTGCGCATGCCCTGCGCGGCGCTGTGGCCGGCGTTCTCGGTCGCATCGACGGCCTTGCCCACGCCCTTCTTGGTCGCGTTGTAGGCCTTCTTGCTGGTCTTCTTGGTGGCGTTGTAGGCCTTCTTCGTGCCCGACTTGGTGGCGTCGTAGGCCTTCTCGGAGGTGTTCTTGGTGGCGCTCCACGCCTTCTTGGCGCCGCGCTCGGTGGCATCCACCGCGTCCTTGCCGGTTTCCTTCACGTCACGGCCGACTTCCTTGGCCTTCTCGGTCGCGGTCGGCTCGGTGGTGGTCGTCTGTGCGAAGGCGGGCAGCCCGGCCGAGGCGAGGGCCAGCACCAGGGCCGCAGGGATGAGTCGCAGAGTCGAGTGGTTCATGGAATGGTTCTCCTGTTTTGAATGGGGCATGGTGCCCGTGACGTCGTGCCACGCAGACCGAACGTCTGCCATGCACCGCAGGATGACATCAAAACCGCGGCGCCGCGCGCCCCGCGGCCGGTTCGCGCCTTCGGCCTACACCCCGCGTCGGTCGGGCGACTACAGGCCGATGAGACGCCGGCTACAGGCGCTGCGCCGGGGCCGGCGCGAGCAGCGCCTGCAGCCGCGGCAGCGCCGCGCAGGCGTTGCGCGTGGTGGCCTGCGCCAGCGCCTCGGCGGACAGGCCGCGCAGGGCGGCGATGTCCTGCGCGATGCGCGGCAGCTGCGAGGGCTCGTTGCGCCCCTGCGGCTGGCCGGCCTCGCGCTGCGCCCTGGTGCGGTAGAGCCAGAAGGGCGGGATGTCGGGCGAGTCGGTCTCCAGCACCATCGCCTCCAGCGGCACCGACGCGGCCAGGCGGCGCAGCTGCAGCGCGCGCTCGAAGGTCGCGGCCCCGCCGAAGCCGAGCTTGAGGCCCAGTTCGATGCAGGCCTGCGCCTGCTGTTCGCTGCCGTTGAACGCATGCGCGATGCCGTGCCAGGGCGGCCCGCCGCCCGCTTGGCGCAGGTGCCTCAGCACCTTGTCGACCGAGCGGCGCACGTGCAGCAGCACCGGCAGCCCGTGCGCGCGCGCCAGCTCCAGCTGGCGGCGGTAGATGCGCTCCTGGCGCGGGCCGTCGAGGCCGTCCACGAAGAAGTCGAGGCCGATCTCGCCGACCGCCACCAGGCGCGGGTCGTCGCGGCGGCGCTCCAGTTCACCGGCCAGCGCGTCGAGGGCCGAATCGTCCACCGCGCCGGTGCACAGCGGGTGGATGCCCAGCGCGTAGGCGTCCCCCTGCCGGTGCGCCAGCGCGCGCACCGCCTCGAAGTTGGCCGGCGCCACGGCGGGGATGACGCACAGCGCCACGCCGGCGCGCCGTGTGCGTTCGCTCACTGCGGCCGCCTCACCGCCGAATTCCGGCGCGTCGAGGTGACAGTGTGTATCGATGAAGAGCGCCATGCGGGGGATGATGCCGCAACGCATGCAAGCCGGTACGAAGCGTGCTACCGTGAAGTCGTTCCTGCATCCGATATTGCGGAGGTGCAACGATGCGCAGGCCAGCCCACTACAGCAGCTCGCCCCGGAGCCCCGCGCCTGAAGCCGCCGACGTGTCGCCGCCCGAGGCGTCTGCCGGCGCAGCGGCGGACGACATGCCGCAGGCGGCGGCCCCGGCGCCCCGGCGGCGCCGCGCGGGCGCCATCGTCCTCGCGCTGGCCGCCCTCGCGCTGGCCGGCGGCGCCGGCCACCTGTGGCCGCATGCGCCCGGCCACCAGCTCACCCAGAAGGACATCGACGCCGCCGTGCTGCGCACGCTGCAGAAGGAGACGCTGCCCTCCCCCGCCGCCCGCGCTGCCGAGACGGTGCGCCCCTCGGTCGTGCGCGTGGTCGGCTACGGCGAGGAGAAGAAGACCCCCGCCGCCAAGACCGAGAAGCGCGGCCGCAACCTGGCCAAGGGCAAGCCGCCCGAGGCCGATGCGCCGGCGGGCGAGGTCGAGCGCGGCGTGGGCACCGGCGTGGTGATCGTCGACAAGGGCGTGATCCTCACCAACCTGCACGTGGTCGCCGGCGCCGACACCATCAAGGTCACCTTCTTCGACGGGCTGGAGTCGCCCGCCACCATCACCGGCGTGCAGCCCGAGAACGACTTGGCGGTGCTGCAGGCGCAGAAGATCCCCGACGACCTGATCGCCGCCACGATGCGCTCCACCGCCGACCTGCGGCCGGGCGACCAGGTGGCGGCGGTGGGCTTCCCCTTCGGCATCGGACCGTCCGTGTCGGCCGGCGTGGTGTCGGGGCTGAAGCGCTCCTTCCGCTCGCCCGAGGGCAAGCAGGAGCTGGGCAACCTGATCCAGTTCGACGCCGCGGCCAACCCGGGCAACTCGGGCGGGCCGCTGGTGAACATGGACGGCGAGGTGCTGGGCATCGTCACCGCCATCCTCAACCCGACGCAGCAGCGCACCTTCATCGGCATCGGCTTCGCGGTGCCGATCGAGAACGCGGCCTCGGCCGCGGGCTCGCCGCCCTTCTGACCCTTGACCCCTTCGCCCGAGGACCGACGCATGAGCCAGGAAGACATCACCGCCGCCGCCCCCACGCCCGCCTCCACTGCCGAGCTGATGGAGCAGATCCTCTACCAGGTCAAGCGCGTGGTGGTCGGGCAGGATCGCTTCCTGGAGCGCGTGATGGTCGCCATGCTGGCCGGCGGCCACCTGCTGGTCGAAGGCGTGCCGGGCCTGGCCAAGACGCTCACCGTCAAGACGCTGGCCGACACGGTGCGCGGGCAGTTCAAGCGCATCCAGTTCACGCCCGACCTGGTGCCGGCCGACCTGGTGGGCACGCGCATCTACAACCAGAAGACGGGCGACTTCAGCACCGCGCTGGGCCCGGTGTTCGCCAACCTGCTGCTGGCCGACGAGATCAACCGCGCGCCGGCCAAGGTGCAGAGCGCGCTGCTGGAGGTGATGCAGGAGCGCCAGGTCACCATCGCCGGCGAGACGCACAAGGTGCCGCGCCCCTTCCTGGTGATGGCCACGCAGAACCCGATCGAGACCGAGGGCACCTACCCGCTGCCCGAGGCGCAGGTCGACCGCTTCATGATGAAGGTGCTGGTGGACTACCCGACCGACGAGGAGGAGTTCGTCATCGTCCAGCGCGTGATCGGCGACGCGCTCTCGGCCGTGCCGGTGGCCAGCACCGACCAGCTGGCGGCGCTGCAGGCCCAGGCGCGCAAGGTGTACGTCGACCCCTCGCTGATCCAGTACGCGGTGCGGCTGGTGTCGGCCACGCGCAACCCCGAGAAGTTCGGCCTGAAGAACACCCGCCAGCTCATCACCTTCGGCGCCAGCCCGCGCGCCACCATCAACCTGACCGAGGGCGCGCGCGCCCTGGCGATGCTGCGCGGCCGCGGCTATGCGCTGCCCGAGGACATGAGCGACCTGGTGCCCGACGTGCTGCGGCACCGCATCACGCTGTCGTACGAGGGCCTGTCGGAAGGGCTGACGCCCGACGTGCTGGTCGAGCGGATCATGAAGGCCGTGCCGCCGCCCGCCCGCCCGCTCGAACACGAAAGGCAGGCCGCCTGATGGCCTGGTGGCGCAAGTCCAGGCCCGGCGGCGCCGCCAACGACGAGCGCCCGCTGGAGACCGCGCAGGCCGCCGAGCGGCTGCTGCGCCGGCTCGAATGGACCGTGATCCGCCGCCTCGATGGCCTGCTGCAGGGCGACTACCGCACGCTGATGCGCGGCGCCGGCCTGGACCTGGCCGACCTGCGCGAATACCAGCTGCACGACGACGTGCGCCACATCGACTGGAACGTCACCGCGCGGCTCCAGCAGCCGCACGTGCGCGTGTTCACCGAAGACCGCGAGATGGCCGCCTGGTTCGTGCTGGACCTGAGCCGCTCGGTGGACTTCGGCTCCGGCACGCGCGCCAAGCGCGAGATCTCGCAGGGCTTCGTCGGCGTGCTGGCGCGGCTGCTGACGCGCCACGGCAACCGGGTCGGCGCGCTGGTCTACGGCACCGAGCTGGAAGCGGTGCTGCCGCCGCGCGGCGGCCGCCAGCAGGTGCTGCAGCTGCTGCACCGCATGGCGCGCCGCGACCCGCCGGCGCGCGGCGCCAAGGCGCAGGCACCGCAGAAGGGCATGACGCGGCTGGCCGACCTGCTGCGCTCGGCGGCAGCGATGATGCCGCGGCGCTCGACGGTGTTCGTGGTGTCGGACTTCCTCTCCGAGCCGGGCTGGGAGAAGCCGCTCGGCCAGCTGGTGCAGCGCCACGAGGTGATCGCGGTGCGCCTGTTCGACCCGCTGGAGCGCGAGCTGCCCGACCTGGGCCTGGTGCCGCTGACCGACGCCGAGACCGGCGAGCAGATGTGGGTGGACACGCACGACGCGGGCTTCCGCCGCCGCTTCGCCCGCATCGCCGCCGAGCGCGAGACGCAGCTGCGCGAGGCGCTGGCGCGCGCCGGCGTCGACACGCTCGAACTCTCCACCGCCGAGGACCTGGTCGACGCCATCGTGCGCTTCGCCGACCTGCGCAAGCGCCGCGTGCGCGGCCGCCGGGCCGCGGCGGCATGAACATCCACCTGGCAGCACTGACATGGACCTCTCCTCTCTGCTCCGGGGCCTGCCCATCGGCTTCCTCTGGCCCCAACTCCTCTGGCTGCTGGCCGCGGTGCCGGTGCTGGTACTGGCGTACGTGTGGCTGCTGCGCCGCAAGAAGAAGCTGGCGGTGCGCTACGCCAGCCTGTCGATCGTGCGCGAGGCGCTGGGGCCGGGGCAGTCGCTGCGCCGCCACCTGCCGCCGCTGCTGTTTTTGCTGGCCATCGTGGCGATGATGGTTGCGGCCGCCCGGCCGCTGGCGGTGGTGACGCTGCCGTCCAACCAGCAGACCATCATCCTGGCCATGGACGTCTCGGGCAGCATGCGCGCCGAGGACGTCAAGCCCAACCGCCTGATCGCCGCGCAGGAGGCGGCCAAGGGCTTCATCAAGGACCTGCCGCGCCACGTCAAGGTGGGCGTGGTGGCCTTCGCCGGCAGCGCCAACGTGGCGCAGCTGCCGACCACCAACCGCGACGACCTGGTCACCGCGATCGACTCCTTCCAGCTGCAGCGCGCCACCGCGACGGGCAACGCCATCGTCGTCTCGCTGGCCACGCTGTTCCCCGACGCGGGCATCGACGTCTCGGACTTCGGCCCGCAGAGCCGCCGCCAGGGCATCGCCATCGAGCAGGCGGGCCGGCAGAAGAAGGAGTTCACGCCGGTGGCGCCGGGCTCGTACACCTCGGCCGCGATCATCATGCTGACCGACGGCCAGCGCACCACCGGCGTGGACCCGATGGACGCCGCCAAGGCGGCCGCCGACCGCGGCGTGCGCGTCTACACGGTGGGCATCGGCACGGTGGACGGCGAGACCATCGGCTTCGAGGGCTGGTCGATGCGGGTGCGGCTGGACGAGGAGACGCTCAAGGCGGTGGCCAAGCAGACCTCGGCCGAGTACTTCTACGCCGGCACCGCCACCGACCTGAAGAAGGTCTACGACACGCTCAGCTCGCGCCTGACGGTGGAGAAGAAGGAGACCGAGATCTCGGCCCTCTTCGCGCTCGGCGCGGCGCTGCTGGCGCTGCTGTCGGCGGGGCTGTCGCTGCTCTGGTTCAACCGGATCCTCTGATGGGGCCGTTCGACCTGGGCGGCAGGGTGGCCCTGGTCACGGGTGGCAACGGGGGCATCGGCCTGGGGCTGGCGCTGGGCCTGGCGCAGGCGGGCGCCCGCGTGGCGGTGGCCGCGCGCAACGAGGCCAAGTCGGCGGCCGCCGTCGAGCAGCTGCGCGCCGCCGGCAGCGACAGCTTCGCGCTGGCCATGGACGTGGCCGACGAGGCCTCGGTGCAGCGCGGCTTCGACGCCCTGGCCGAGCGCTGCGGCGCGCTGCACATCCTGGTCAACAACGCCGGCACCACGGTGCGCAAGCCGGTGGACCAGCTCGCGCTGGCGGAATGGCAGCGAGTGATGGACACCAACCTGACCAGCGCCTTCCTGTGCAGCCGCGCCGCGCATCCGCTGATGAAGCGCGCCGGCGGCGGCAAGATCATCAACATCGGCTCGATGATGTCGATCTTCGGCGCGCCCTACGCGCCGGCCTACGGCGCCAGCAAGGGCGGCGTGGTGCAGCTGACCCGGGCCACGGCCGCCTCCTGGGCGGCGGACAACATCCAGGTCAACGCGATCCTGCCCGGCTGGATCGCCACCGAGCTGACCGACGCCGCCCGCAGCCAGGTGCCGGGGCTGGACGAGCGCGTCGTCGCCCGCACCGCCGCCGGCCGCTGGGGCCGGCCGCAGGACCTGGCGGGCGCGGCGGTGTTCCTCGCCAGCGCCGCCTCCGACTTCGTCACCGGCACGGCGATCCCGGTGGACGGCGGCTACTCGATCGCGGCCTAGGCGCCTTCGGGCACCTTGTCCAGGAAGCCGGTCACGCGGCTGAGCTTGCCGCCCTGCAGGTCGGCGAAGTCGGTGCCCTGGATCAGGTCCCGCGCCTCCGCCGGGCCGAGCGTCCACGAGAAGCGCAGGTGCTCGCCGTGCGCGTCGGGCGTGCCCGCCAGCGCGAAGCGGAAGCCCGGGTAGCGCTGCTGCACGGCGCCGACCAGGCCGCTGATCTCCGCGTGGCCGCGCACGCGGGCCAGCGGGTCGGCATAGGCGGCGTCCTCGCACCAGTCGCTGCGCAGCAGCTCGGCGCGGCGTGCGGCGTCGGCTTCGTTCCAGAGGGCGATGTAGCGGCTGGCGACGGCCTGGGCGTCGAAGGCGGGGGTGGTGGTCATGGCGATCTCCTGAGTGCGTTGAGGTGCACGCATGGTCGCTTCGCAGCGGCCGCCGGTCGATGACCTCGCAGGTCATGGCGCACGCCCCCGCCGCGGCCGGCGGACGCGCGGCTACACCGCGCAGGTGCGGAAGCCGAGAAAGCCTTCGTCCCGGTCCGGCGGCGCGAAGCCGCGCCCCTGCGTCGAGCGCATCCGCGCGCGGGCCGCGAAGGACGCGCCGCGCAGCACGCGCGCACGCGACCAGGCCGGCGCGGGGTCGAACTCGGTGCCGGCGCTCCACGGGTCGTCGCGCTGGCCGGGCCAGGGCCGCAGCGTGCCGGCCGTCCACTCCTGCACCTCGCCCCAGCGGAAGCCGCGGCGCGCGGCGGTGCAGGCGGCGATCTCCCACTCCGCCTCGGTGGCCAGGCGGCGCCCGGCCCAGCGCGCCCAGGCGTCGGCCTCCCACCAGCTCAGGTGCATGGCCGCGTGCGTGCCGGCAGCGCGCACGGTGGCGCCGAAGCGCTGCAGCAGCACCGAGCCGCCCGCGCCGGCGCCGTGGCCCAGGCCGATCTGCTCGACATGGCGCGGCGCGCGCCGCTCGCCGGCCTGCACCCAGGCCCAGCCCTCGGGCGTCCACAGCTCAGGCCGGTCGTAGCCGCCGTCGTCGACGAACTCGCAGAACTGCTGCCAGGTCACCGGCTGGGCGTCGATCTCGAATTCCGGCACCTCCAGCGCCAGGGCGCCGGTCTCCTGCGCCAGGTGGAAGCCGGGCGCCTCGCCCGCCCCCAGCGTCCAGCGCATGGCCGGAATGACCAGCGGCGGGCGCGTCACGCCCGGCGGCGGCAGCTCGGCGCCGATCGGCAGGCCCAGGGCCTGCGCCATCCGCACCAGCTGTTCGCCGCGCCAGTCCTCGTGGAACAGGGCGAGGCGGTAGAAGTACAGGCCGGCGTCCGTCTCGGCGGCGTTGTCGAGCAGCTCCAGGCTGCTCTCCAGCGTCTCCAGCAGGTAGGCGCGGGTCTCGGCCATGCCCGGCGTGCCGGCGCCGGCGCGCTCGGCCGGCGGGCACACCTGCGGGTCCCAGGCGGCGTCGGCGCCGGGGTCGATGGCGGCCAGCCGCGTCGGCCGCGCGGGGCAGCCGGCGCCCAGCGCCCGCTGCGTGTTGCGCGCGATCCAGGCCTCGGCGAACCAGCCGATGTGGCCGGCCAGCCAGCGCGGCGGCGCGAGCCCCGGCGGCGGCGGACCGGGCAGCACCAGCTCGGGCGACTGGAGCGCCTGCTCGTACAGCGACAGCAGGTGCAGCGTGTGGTTGCGCGCATCGATCAGCCCCAGCGACAGCAGCTCGCGGCCGGCGCGGCGCATGTCGGGAGAATCGATCGACGCCACGCCGCCCAGCTGGCCGGAAGGGCGCGTGGGATCGGGCATCGGGGCATTATTGTCCCAAGGGTCCACCCCGACCGGCCGCGGGCACGGGCGCCCTTAGAATCCCCCGCCGCCCGCAGCACCCGACCCATCGGCCCACGAAGCCGGTGCGCCGGGTGCAGTCGCATCTGCGGGCATCCAACTCAAAGTGGGGTAGACATGCAAGGCTTGCTCAAGCTCTCGCGGGCCATCGACTGGCTCAACGCCCAGGTGGGCAAATACGTCATCTGGCTGATCCTGGCATCGACCGCCATCAGCGCCATCAACGCCATCGTCCGCAAGGTGTTCAACACCAGCTCGAACGCCTTCCTCGAGGTGCAGTGGTACCTGTTCGCCTGGTCCTTCCTGGTGGCGGCCGGCTACACGCTGCTGCACCGCGAGCACGTGCGCATCGACGTCGTCAACAGCCGGCTGTCGAAGAAGGCGCAGATCTGGATCGACATCGTCGGCTTCGCGCTGTTCCTGACGCCCGTGTGCCTGCTGGCGCTGTACTACGGCATCCCCATGTTCCTGCAGATGGTCGAGACGGGCGAGATGTCCGGCAACCCGGGCGGCCTGATCCGCTGGCCGGTGTGGCTGGCGCTGCCGATCGGCTTCGTGCTGCTGATGCTGCAGGGCTGGTCCGAGCTGATCAAGCTCATCGCCTTCCTGACCGGCGACGGCCCCGACCCCACCGTCAAGCACGGCGAACAGTCGGCCGAGGAGGAACTCGCCGAGATCCTGCGCCGGCGCGAGGAAGAGAAGGCGAAGGCCGCGGCCGCCACGCACTGAGGCGCCGGAGACAACGACGATGGAATTCATCACCGCCAACTTCGCCCCGATCATGTTCGCGGGGCTGATCATCTTCCTGCTGCTGGGCTTCCCGGTGGCCTTCAGCCTGGGCGCCTGCGGGCTGACCTTCGGCCTCATCGGCATCGAGCTGGGCGTGTTCCCCTCCTCCGTGCTGGCCTGGCTGCCGCAGCGCCTGATCGGCATCATGGCCAACGACACGCTGCTGGCCGTGCCCTTCTTCACCCTGATGGGGCTGATCCTCGAGCGCAGCGGCATGGCCGAGGACCTGCTCGACTCGGTCGGCCAGGTCTTCGGCCCGCTGCGCGGCGGCCTGGCGCTGGCCGTGGTGTTCGTCGGCGCGCTGCTGGCGGCCACGACGGGCGTGGTGGCCGCCTCCGTCATCTCGATGGGCCTGATCTCGCTGCCCATCATGCTGCGCTACGGCTACGACCGGCGCTTCGCCAGCGGCGTGATCGCCGCCTCCGGCACGCTGGCGCAGATCATCCCGCCCTCGCTGGTGCTGATCATCATGGCCGATCAGCTCGGCCGCAGCGTGGGCGACATGTACAAGGGCGCCTTCGTGCCGGCCTTCCTGCTCGTCGGCTGCTATGTGGCCTACGTGGCCCTGCTGGCCATCTTCCGGCCCAAGGCCGTGCCGGCACTGCCGGCCGAGGCGCGCGTCTACCGCGAGGCCGACGGCAGCGGCGGCTACCGCTCGCTGCTGGTGGTGATGGTGATCTCCTTCATCGTCTCGGTGCTGCTGGCGCGCCACATGGCGGCGGTGCACACCTGGTGGCTGGGCGAGGAGGTCAAGACCGTGGCCACGGACGAGAAGATCGTGGTCGCCATGTGCGGCGGCACGGCCGTGGCGCTGCTCATCGCGCTGGTCAACAAGTTCGCCGGCCTGGGCCTGCTGTCGCGCCTGGCCGAGCGCGTGACCTTCGTGCTCATCCCGCCGCTGCTGCTGATCTTCCTGGTGCTCGGCACCATCTTCCTGGGCGTGGCCACGCCCACCGAGGGCGGCGCCATGGGCGCCATGGGCGCGCTGATCATGGCCTGGCTGCGCGGCCGGCTCGGCATGAAGCTGCTCAAGCAGGCGCTGGCGACCACCACCAAGCTGGGCAGCTTCGTGATGTTCATCCTGATCGGCGCCACGATGTTCAGCCTGGTGTTCCAGGCGGCGGACGGCCCCGTCTGGGTGGAACACCTGCTGTCCAGCCTGCCGGGCGGGCAGGTCGGCTTCCTGGTGTTCGTGAACGTGCTGGTGTTCTTCCTGGCGTTCTTCCTGGACTACTTCGAGCTGTCCTTCATCGTCGTGCCGCTGCTGGCGCCCGTGGCCGACAAGCTGGGCATCAACCTGATCTGGTTCGGCGTGCTGCTGGCGATGAACATGCAGACCTCGTTCATGCACCCGCCCTTCGGCTTCGCCCTGTTCTTCCTGCGCTCGGTCGCCCCCGCCAAGCCCTACCTGGACCGGGTGACGCAGAAGGTCATGGAGCCGGTGACCACGATGCAGATCTACAAGGGCGCCATCCCCTTCGTGCTGATCCAGCTGTTCATGGTCGGCGTGCTCATTACTTTCCCCAACCTGGTCACCGGCAACCTCGACAAGGCGCAGAAGTACGACCTCAAGGAAGTGGGCGAGCAGATGCGCGAGCAGCTGACGCCCGAGGAGGGCGGCAGCGGCGGCTACGGCAGCGACGCCGGCTACGGCTCGGACGAGCAGCAGCCGCAACAGCCGGCGCCGCAGGAGCAGCAGCCGGGCGCGGCGGCGCCTGCGGAGGGGCCGCAGCCCGAGGGCAGCGGTGCCGCGCCGGAGAGCCAGGCGCCGGCGGACGACGATCCCATGAAGGCCATGCAGGACGCCCTCAAGCCGCAGCCGCAGAAGCCCTGACGGGCCGGCCGGGCGGCCCTCCTTCCTCCGCTCCGGCAAGAAAAAGGCCCGCTGTCGCCAGCGGGCCTTTTTGCGTTGCAGGAGTCGCCTGCGCTCAGATCTTCACGCCGTTCATGTACTGGTTGAACGGGAACTCCGAGAAGCGGTTCCACAGGATCTGGTCGCGCTGGAAGGCGCGCATGTCCTGGTGGATCTTCTTGAACTCGGGCGACTTGGCCTCGTGCTCGGCGAACACCTCCATGCAGGACTTGAAGCCGGCGTCGATCACCGCCTTGGGGAAGGCCTTGAGCTGGGTCTTCTCGGCGACCAGCTTCTTCAGCGCGATCGGGTTGTAGGCGTCGTACTTGGCGGTCATGTCGGTCGCCGCCACGGCCATGGCGGCATCCAGGATGGCCTTGTTCTCGGGCGACAGCGCGTTGTACTTCTTCACGTTGATGAAGAACTCCAGGTCGGCGCCGCCTTCCCACCAGCCGGGGTAGTAGTAGTACGGGGCGACCTTGTTGAAGCCCAGCTTGGCATCGTCGTAGGGGCCGACGAACTCGGCCGCGTCCAGCGTGCCCTTTTCCAGCGCCTGGTAGACGTCGCCGGCAGGCAGGTTCTGCGAGATCACACCCAGCTTGGCCATGCCTTCGCCGAACACACCGCCGCCCATGCGCATCTTCAGGCCCTTGAGGTCGGCGACGGTCTTGATCTCCTTGCGGTACCAGCCGCCCATCTGGGTGCCGGTGTTGCCGGCGCTGGCGGTCTTGAAGTTGTACTGGGCGAAGAACTCGTCGAGCAGCTTGCGGCCGTTGCCGTACTGCTTCCACGAGGTGGTCTGGCGCGCGGTCAGGCCGAAGGGCACGGCGCAGCTGAAGGCGAAGACCGGGTCCTTGCCGGTGAAGTAGTAGGCCGCGGTCTGGGCCATCTCGATGTTGTCGCCCTGCAGCGCGTCGACCACGCCGAAGGCCGGCATCAGCTCGCCGGCGGGGTGGACGGAGATCTCGAACTTGCCGCCCGACAGCGCCTTGACCGTCTTGGAGAGCATTTCGGCGCTGCCGAAGATGGTGTCGAGGGAACGGGGAAAGCTGGACGCCAGGCGCCAGCGCACGGCAGCCTGGGCATGCACCGCGGGCGCAGCGCCGGCGGCCAGCACGCCGGCGATGCCGGCATTCTTGATGAGGGAACGACGATCCATCTGAAAGCAACTCCTTGGGATGAAAACACGAACGCGGCTCGTGGCCGCGTCCTCGACTCTGGGGCCTGAAACCGCTCTCGAGGAGCGTCCACAGGCACCTGGGCCGGTCAATTGTAAAAACGCATTACAAGTGGCCGGCGGGGGTTTTCCCGGGGCGTCACGGCGCCGGGAAGCGCGCCGCGATCGAGGCGCGGATGCCCTGCGCGTCCAGGCCCACGCCGGCCAGCAACTTGGCCGGGTCGCCGTGCTCGATGAAGCGATCGGGCAGGCCCAGCTGCAGCACGGGCTTCGTGATGCCGGCCTGCTGCAGCGCCTCGGCCACGGCGCTGCCGGCGCCGCCCATCACGGCGCCCTCCTCCACCGTCACCAGCGCCTCGTGCGTGGCGGCGACCTGCCGCAGCAGCTCGAGGTCCAGCGGCTTGGCCCAGCGCATGTTGGCCACCGTGGCGTCCAGCGCCTCGGCCGCCTCCAGCGCCGGGTACAGCAGGGTGCCGAAGGCCAGGATGGCGATGCGCCGGCCCTGGCGGCGCAGTTCGCCCTTGCCGAAGGGCAGCGCGTCGAGCGTGAGCGCCGGCTCGCGGCCGACGCCGGCGCCGCGCGGGTAGCGCACCGCCACCGGGTGGCTCTGCGCGTAGGCGCTGGACAGCAGCTGCCGGCACTCGGCCTCGTCGGCCGGGCAGGCGATGCCCATGTTGGGCACGCAGCGCAGGTACGCGATGTCGTAGGCGCCGGCGTGCGTGGCACCGTCGGCGCCGACCAGGCCGGCCCGGTCGAGCGCGAACACGATGGGCAGGTTCTGGATCGCCACGTCGTGGATCAGCTGGTCGTAGGCGCGCTGCAGGAAGGTGGAGTAGATCGCCACCACCGGCTTGAGCCCCTCGCAGGCCAGGCCGGCGGCGAAGGTGACGGCGTGCTGCTCGGCGATGCCGACGTCGTAGTAGCGGCCGGGGAAGCGCTGCTCGAACTCCACCAGGCCCGAGCCCTCGCGCATCGCCGGCGTGATGGCGACCAGCCGCCCGTCCTGCGCGGCCATGTCGCACAGCCACTGGCCGAAGACCTGGGTGAAGGTCTTCTTCGGCGCCGTGGCCGGCTGCACCAGGCCCACCGTGGGATCGAACTTGCCCGGCCCGTGGTAGGCCACCGGGTCGGCCTCGGCCAGCTTGTAGCCCTGGCCCTTCTTCGTCACCACATGCAGGAACTGCGGGCCCTTGAGCTGCCGGATGTTCTCCAGCGTCGGGATCAGCGAATCGAGGTCGTGCCCGTCGATCGGCCCGATGTAGTTGAAGCCGAACTTCTCGAACAGCGTGGCCGGCACCACCATGCCCTTGGCCTGCTGCTCGAAGCGCTTGGCCAGCTCGAACAGCGGCGGCGCCGCCTTGAGGACGCTCTTGCCGACGTTCTTGGCGGCGGCGTAGAACTGCCCGCTCATCAGCTGCGCCAGGTAGCGGTTGAGCGCGCCCACCGGCGGGCTGATCGACATGTCGTTGTCGTTCAGGATGACCAGGAAGTTGATGTCGTCGTAGACGCCCGCGTTGTTCATCGCCTCGAAGGCCATGCCGGCGGTCATCGCGCCGTCGCCGATGATGGCGATGGCGTGGCGGTCCTCGCCCTTCTGGCGCGCGGCCAGCGCCATGCCGAGCGCGGCCGAGATGCTGGTGGACGAATGCGCGGTGCCGAAGGTGTCGTAGGGGCTCTCGGCGCGCTGCGGGAAGCCGGAGATGCCGCCGATCTGGCGCAGCGTCGGCATGCGCTCGCGCCGGCCGGTGAGGATCTTGTGCGGGTAGGTCTGGTGGCCCACGTCCCACACCAGCCGGTCCTCCGGCGTGTTGAAGACGTAGTGCAGCGCGACGGTCAGCTCCACCGTGCCGAGGTTGGAGCTGAGGTGGCCGCCGGTGCGCGAGACGTTGTCGAGCACGCAGGTGCGCACCTCGTCGGCCAGCTGCTTGAGCTGCTCGCGGTCGAGGCGGCGCAGGTCGGCGGGGTCGTTGATCGTGGGGAGAAGAGGGGCCATGGATGCGTGGTGCGGCGCGCCGTCGGGGGAGGAGCGCCTTTATCGGTCGCGATCGACGACCATGTGGGCCAGCGCGCGCAGCGCGGCGGTGTCGGCCAGCTGCGTGCGCGCCAGGGCGGCCAGGGCCTCGTCCAGCAGGCGCGCGGCGTTGGCGCGCGCGCCGTCCAGGCCGAGCAGCGAGACGTAGGTGGGCTTGTCGGCGGCCGCGTCCTTGCCGGCCGTCTTGCCGAGCGTCGCGGAGTCGGCGACCACGTCGAGGATGTCGTCCACCACCTGGAAGGCCAGGCCGACGGCGGCGCCGTAGTCGCGCAGGCCGGCCAGCGCCGCCGCGGGCAGCTCGCCGGCGCAGGCGGCGCCCATCTCGACGCTGCCCTGCAGCAGCGCGCCGGTCTTGAGGCGGTGCATCTCGCGCAGCTCGGCCTCGGTGAGGCGCCGGCCGACGCTGGCCAGGTCGATCGCCTGGCCGCCGGCCATGCCCTGGCCGCCGGCGGCGCGCGCCAGCAGGCGCACCAGGCGCGCCTGCACGGCGGCAGGCACGAGATCGCCCTCGGGCGCCAGCAGCTCGAAGGCCAGCGCCTGCAGCGCATCGCCGGCCAGCAGCGCGTCGGCCTCGCCGAACTTCACGTGCACGGTGGGCTTGCCGCGGCGCAGCACGTCGTTGTCCATGCACGGCAGGTCGTCGTGCACGAGGGAATAGGCGTGGATCAACTCGACGGCGCAGGCGGCGCGCAGCGCGGCCTCGCCGACGGCCGGCGCCGGCACCGCGGCCAGTGGCGCCACGGCCTGGCTGGCGGCCTGCACCAGCAGCGGCCGCAGGCGCTTGCCGCCGTCGAGCACCGCGTAGCGCATGGCCTCGCTCAGGTGCGCCGGCGCGTCGGCGCCGACCCAGCGCGACAGCGCGGCCTCGACCGCCGCGAGCTGCGGCGTCATCCAGTCGGAGAGTTCGTCTGCGCTCCAGCGCGCGGCCAGCGCCGCCTGCGCCGTCATTGGCCCGACCACGCCTTCAGGCTGCCGGCGTCCAGCACCTTGATCTGGTCTTCCACGGCCTGCAGCCGGTCGCGGCAGAAGGCCAGCAGCGCGGCACCGCGCTGATAGTTCACCAGCAGCTGGTCCAGCGGCAGCTGGCCGGACTCGAGCGCCGCCACCAGCTGCTCCAGCTCCTGCAGCCCCGCCTCGTAGGTGTCGGGCAGGGCGGGAGCGGTGTCGGGTGGAGGAGGCGCCTTGGGCATGCAAAGACCGGAGGGGAAACCGGCAATTCTAGAAGGCCGCGCTCGGCAGCGCAGATATCCCCGGGGTACAATCCCTGCTCATTCCCGCGCCGGCTGTCGCCGGCGCAACTTTTTCCGCGGAGACGTTGGCCCGGCACCCGCCCGGGCGGCTCAGTCGCAGGAAAGAGGCGGGGGTTCTCGGTTTTACCTCCCTGTGGGGAGCTTGGTCAGGTCACCCATGTCTGATTTAAGTCTTCGACTGCAGCAGGCCTCGAGCCAACTTCCGGTTTCCGCGTATTTCGACGAGGCCTTGCACGCCCTCGAGATGGAGGCCTTTTTCGCCAACGGCCCGCGCTACGTGGGCCATCGCCTCGCGGTGCCCGAACCCGGCAGCTACCACGCCCTGCCGCAGGAGGGCGAGGGCCGCGCACTCGTCCACACGCCGCGCGGCGTCGAGCTGGTGTCCAACGTCTGCCGCCACCGCCAGGCCGTGATCCTGCGCGGCCGCGGCCAGCTCGACGCGCGCGCCAGCGGCCACATCGTGTGCCCGCTGCACCGCTGGACCTACAACGCCGGCGGCCCGCAGCCCACTGGCACGCTGCTGGGCGCGCCGCACTTTGCACAGGACCCGTGCCTGAACCTCAAGACCTGGCCCCTGCGCGAGTGGAACGGCCTGCTGTTCGAGGACAACGGCCGCGACATCGCCGCCGACCTGGCGAACATGGGCCCGCGCGCCGCGCTGGACTTCACCGGCTTCCACCTCGACCGGGTGGAGATGCACGAGTGCAACTACAACTGGAAGACCTTCATCGAGGTCTACCTGGAGGACTACCACGTCGGCCCCTTCCATCCCGGCCTGGGCAACTTCGTCACCTGCGACGACCTGCGCTGGGAGTTCAAGCCCGAGTACTCGGTGCAGACGGTGGGCGTGGCCAACCGCCTGGGCCGCGCCGGCAGCCCGGTGTACCAGCGCTGGCACGAGCAGCTGCTGAAGTACCGCGAGGGCCGGCCGCCCGAGTACGGCGCCATCTGGCTGACGTACTACCCGCACATCATGGTGGAGTGGTATCCGCACGTGCTCACCGTCTCGACGCTGCACCCGATGGGGCCCGACAAGACCATGAACATGGTCGAGTTCTATTACCCCGAGGAGATCGCCCTCTTCGAGCGCGAGTTCGTCGAGGCGCAGCAGGCCGCCTACATGGAGACCTGCGTCGAGGACGACGAGATCGCCGAGCGCATGGACGCCGGCCGCAAGGCCCTGCTGGCGCGCGGCGACAACGAGGTCGGCCCCTACCAGAGCCCGATGGAAGACGGCATGCAGCACTTCCACGAGTGGTACCGCCAGCGCCTGGCCGCCGTGCCGGGCGGGCTGGAGCGGCTGGCCGCGCCGGGTGCGCGGTGACCGCCGGCGATCCACGAGCCGCCGCGCCGGGCGCCCCGGGCCGATCCGGTCCGGGGCGCCCTTTTTCTTCCTTCTTCATCGGCGGTCACTGAAGGGCGGACGTGCAGAGCCTGTGGATGGTGCTTTCGGCCCTGCTGTTCGCCAGCATGGGCGTGTGCGTCAAGTTCGCCTCGGCGCACTTCACCAGCGCCGAGGTGGTGTTCTGGCGCGGCGTGATCGGCATGGTCTTCATCGCCGTGCTGGCGCGGCGCCAGGGCGTGCCGCTGGCCACCCGCTACCCCGGCATGCACGCCTGGCGCAGCGTCGTCGGCACCGCGTCGATGGGGGGCTGGTTCTACGCCATCGCCCACATGTCGCTGGCCACCGCCATGACGCTCAACTACATGAGCAGCATCTGGATCGCCGCCTTCCTGGTCGGCGGCGCGCTCCTGGCCTGGGCGCCGGTGCCGGGGCGCAACGGGCGCGCGCCGCTGCCGCCGATGCAGGGCCCGCTCTCGCTCACGGTGGTGACCGGCTTCGTGGGCGTGGTGCTGCTGCTCAAGCCCAGCACCGCGGGCGCCGAGGCCTTCGCCGGCATCGTCGGCCTGCTCTCGGGCATCACGGCGGCCTTCGCCTACCTGCAGGTGATCGCCCTGTCGCGCGTCGGCGAGCCCGAGACCCGCACCGTCTTCTACTTCGCCGTCGGTTCCATGGTGGCGGGCGTGCTGTGGATGCTGTTCACCGGCGTGTCGACCTGGTCGTGGCGGCACGCGCTGTGGCTGCCGCCGGTGGGCGTGCTGGCGGCGCTGGGGCAGCTGAGCCTGACGCGCGCCTACGCCAGCGCCAGGACGCCGGCCGCCACGCTGGTGGTGGCCAACCTGCAGTACTCGGGCATCGTGTTCGCGGCGGCCTACAGCGTGCTGCTGTTCGGCGACCGCATCGACGCGGCCGGCTGGGCCGGCATCGCGCTGATCATCGGCAGCGGCATCGCCGCCACGGTGCTGCGCCAGCGGGCCGTGCCCAGGGCCCCGGCCGAGGAGCACTGAGCCGGCCCGCAGTCAGCCTGCGCGAAGGCCGGGTGCACAGAATGGCCGAGTGCCCGCACAATGGCCGTTGGCCCTTTCTCCCAGGCACCCATGACGACCTACAGCACCCTCGTCTCCGTCGATGAACTCCAGGCCCTGATGGAAGCCAGGGCGAAGCTGATGGTGTTCGACTGCAGCTTCGACCTGATGAAGCCCGAGGCCGGCGCCGCGCAGTACCGCGAGGCGCACCTCCCCGGCGCCGTGTACGCCGACCTCGACGCCGACCTCAGCGCCTCGCACGGCCTGCCGGGCCCGGACGGCCGCGTCATCGTCGCGCAGGAGGCCGACCGCCCCGCCTCCGGCGGCCGCCATCCGCTGCCCAGCCGCGAGAAGTTCGCCGCCTGGCTGTCCTCGGTCGGCTTCGCCAACGACATGCAGGCGGTGGTCTACGACCGCAACGGCGCCAACTACTGCGGCCGCCTGTGGTGGATGCTGCAGTGGGCGGGCCACGAGGCCGCCGCCGTGCTCGACGGCGGGCTGCAGGCCTGGCAGGCCGCGGGCCTGCCGCTGGCGCGCGGCGACGAGCCCTCGCACTTCCAGTCCAACTTCGTGCCGGGCGAGCCGCGCGCGGCGCTGGTGGACACGCCGACCGTCGTCCGCCGCCTCCAGGACCCCGCGCAGACGCTGATCGACGCCCGCGCTGCACCCCGTTACCGCGGCGAGGTGGAACCTCTGGACCCGATCGCCGGTCACATCCCGGGGGCGCTGAACCGCCCCTTCTCCGACAACCTCGCGCCCGACGGGCGCTTCAAGCCCGCCGCGCAGCTGCGCGCCGAGTTCGAGGCCCTGCTGGGCGGACGCAACCCGGCCACCGTGGTCCACCACTGCGGCAGCGGGGTGAGCGCGGTGCCCAACCTCCTGGCCATGCGGATCGCCGGCCTGGGCAGCACCGGGCTCTACGCGGGCAGTTGGAGCGAATGGAGCAACACACCGGGGCTGCCGACCCGCCAGGGCGCCGAGCCCTGACGACGACCCCGGCCAGGCCACACGCAACGCATGACACGCATCTTCCGCCGCCCCGCCCTCCTTCTCCCCCTGCTGGCCGCCGGCGCCCTGGCGCTGGCCGCGCCGGCCGCCTTCGCCCAGGCCCGCACCCAGCACGCCCACGTGCACGGCAAGGCCGAGCTGACCATCGCCGTCGACGGCCCGACCGTCACCGTCGGCATGGACGCGCCGCTGGACAGCCTGCTGGGCTTCGAGCGCGCGCCGCGCACCGACGTCGAGAAGAACCTGGTCGAGCAGCTGGCGGCCCGCCTGCGCGCGGCCGACCACCTCTTCAAGCTGGACGCCGCCGCCGGCTGCAAGCTCGGCCCGGTGCAGCTCGATGCCCCGGTGATCGGCCTGGGCAAGGGCGAGGCGCCCAAGGACGGCCACGCCGAGCTGGAAGCCAGCTTCGCCTTCAACTGCGCCAGCGCGGCCAAGGTGAAGGCGATCGACACCGAGCTGTTCGAGGCCTTCCCCAACCTGCGCCAGGTCGACGTCGAGATCGCGACGCCGGACGGCCAGTTCAAGCGCAGCCTCAAGCGCCCGGCCAGCCGCATCGAGTGGGGCAAGTGAGCTGCCGCCCGCAGCCGCGCCTTCGCCGATGAGTTCCGTCGTCCTGCAGGCGCGCGACCTGCGCTTCGCCTGGCCGGGCGCGGACGCGCCGTGCATCGACATCGCGCAGTTCGAGGTGCGTGCCGGCGAGGCGGTGTTCCTGCACGGGCCGAGCGGCTGCGGCAAGAGCACGCTGCTGTCGCTGCTGGCCGGCGTGCTGGTGGCCGGCAGCGGCCAGGTCAGCCTGCTGGGCCACGACTGGGCCGCGATGGGCGGCAGCGCGCGCGACCGCTGCCGCGTGGCGCACGTCGGCTACATCTTCCAGCAGTTCAACCTGCTGCCCTACCTGAGCGTGATGGACAACGTGCTGCTGCCCTGCCGCTTTTCGGCGCGGCGCCGGGCGCAGGGCTCGCGCGAACAGGCCGAGGCGCTGCTGGCCGGCATGGGCATCGATGCCAACCTGTGGCGGCGCAGCGCGCTGCAGCTGTCGGTGGGGCAGCAGCAGCGCGTGGCGGCGGCGCGCGCGCTGGTCGGCCGGCCCGAGGTGGTGATCGCCGACGAGCCGACCTCGGCGCTGGACGAGGACCGGCGCGAGGCGTTCCTCGACGTGCTGCTCGCGGCCTGCGCGGCGCACGGCAGCGCGCTGGTCTTCGTCAGCCACGACCGGCGCATCGCCGATCGCTTCGCGCGGCACGTGCTGCTGCCCGAGATCAACCGCGCGGCCGGCGCCATCGCACAGGCTGCATGACCGCTCTGCTCTCCATCGCCTGGAAAAGCGCCTGGAACCGGCGCTTCACGCTCGCCCTCACTGTGTTTTCCATCGCGCTGGCCACGCTGCTGCTGCTGGGCGTGGAGCGCATCCGCACCGAGCTGCGCGAGAACTTCGCCTCGGCCGTCTCGGGCACCGACCTGATCGTCGGCGCGCGCACCGGCAGCACGCAGCTGCTGCTGTACTCGGTGTTCCGCATCGGCAGCGCCACCAACAACATCGGCTGGAAGAGCGTGCAGGCGCTGGAGGCGCACCCCGGCGTGGCCTGGGTGGTGCCGATCTCGCTGGGCGACTCGCACCGCGGCTTCGCGGTGCTGGCCACCACGCCGGCCTACTTCGAGCACTTCCGCTACGGCGACCGGCAGGCGCTGAAGCTGCAGGAAGGCCAGCCCTTTTCCGGCCTTTTCGACGCGGTGGTCGGCGCCGACGTGGCCGAGCAGCTCGGCTACCACGTCGGCCGGAAGATCACGCTGGCGCACGGCAGCGGCGAACTCACGCCCGAGCATGCCGACAAGCCCTTCACCGTGGTCGGCATCCTGGCGCGCACCGGCACGCCGGTGGACCGCACCGTGCACATCGGCCTGGCGGCGATGGAGGCGATCCACCTCGAATGGGTGGGCGGCGCGCCGATGCCGGGCGTGAAGATCCCGGCCGAGCAGGTGCGCAAGTTCGACCTCACGCCCAAGAACGTGACGGCGGCGCTGGTCGGCCTGAAGAACCGCGCCGCCGTGTTCGCGGTGCAGCGCTGGGTGCAGACCTACCCGGAGGAGCCGCTGATGGCCATCCTCCCCGGCGTGGCGCTGGACGAGCTGTGGCAGGTGGTCGGTGTGGGCGAGAAGGCGCTGCTGGCGCTGTCGGGCCTGGTCGGCATCGTCAGCCTGGCCGGGCTGGTGTCGGTGGTGATGGCCGGGCTGAACGAGCGCCGCCGCGAGCTGGCCGTGCTGCGCGCGGTGGGCGCGAGCCTGCGCCACGTGCTGGCGCTGCTGGCGCTGGAAGGCGCGCTCGTCACCGTGCTCGGCGTGGCGCTGGGCGCGCTGCTGGCCGTGGCGGGCATCGCCGCGCTGGGGCCATGGTTGCAGGCCCACTACGGCCTGGCGCTGCGCCTGTCGGCCCCTACACTGAACGAGGGCCTGCTGCTGGCCGCCCTGCTCGCCGCAGGCTGGCTCGCCAGCCTGCTGCCCGGCGTCCGCGCCTACCGGCTCTCCCTGGCCGATGGCCTGTCCCCAAGGCTATGAACCACCCCAGTCTCCGCGGCCAGACGGGTGGCCGGCGAAGCAAGCGCCATGGAGCATTGACATGAAATACCGCCATCCCCTCGCCCTGCTCGCCGCCCTCGCCGCGGCGTCCGCCCTGGCCGCCGGCCCGGCCCCCGAGGCCACCACCGCCACCAACCCGCTGGGCGGCAAGGGCGCCTCCGCCAAGGCCGCCGGTGGGCAGGCGCGGCAGATCACCTGGGAGGAGCTGGTGCCCAAGGACTGGGACCCGTCCAAGGCCTTCAAGGACATCGACCTGTCCAAGCTCGACGACGCCGACCCGCGCGCCAACGAGCTGCTGCTGAAGATGCAGGAGGTCTCGAACAACGCCCCCACCAACCCGGCGATGAACGAGCAGGTGGTCAAGCTGCCGGGCTTCATCGTGCCGCTGGAGGAGAACAAGGGCGAGGTCAGCGAATTCCTGCTGGTGCCCTACTTCGGCGCCTGCATCCACACGCCGCCGCCGCCGGCCAACCAGATCCTGCACGTGCGTCCGCGCACGCCGGCGAAGTTCCGCGCCATGGACACGGTCTGGGTCACCGGCAAGCTGGTGACGCAGCGCAACGACTCGATGATGGGCACCAGCGGCTACAGCATGACCGCCGACAGCGTGACCAAGTACACCGGCGGGGCCAAGTAGCCCCGCGGGCGCCGGGCCCGGGCGGCCTCGGCGACGACAGCCGGCATCGCCTTCCTCCGGCAGCGGCGCGGGCCGCGGCCATACATCCTGAAGCAAACGGTCACGCGACCGCGGGGCACCCTCGTCCCCCCAGCCCGTCGAACCACCGTTGAATCCACAGACCTTCAGGGAGACCGTGATGCCCTTCGTTTCCGTTCCTCTTTCCCGGCGCCGGCGGCCGTGCGCGCCCGCCGCCCTGGCGGCCGTGATTGCCGCCACGCTGGCCCTGGGGGCCTGCCAGCGCGCGCAGCCGCCGGCGGCGGACAGCCCGGCGCCGGCACCCGCGCAGGCGCCCGCTGCGCCGGCCGCGGCGGCCCCTGTCGCCGCGCCGGCGCCGGCCCAGGCCGCCTACACCCCGCCCGGGGCGGAGCAGCTCTACCAGCTGGTCGCGCCCATCGCGCTGTACCCCGACCGGCTGGTGGCCCAGGTGCTCGCGGCCTCCACCTTCCCCGCGCAGGTCGGCTCGGCCGACGAATGGCTGAAACAGAACGCAACCCTCAAGGCGGGCGCCCTGGCCGATGCGGCCGACGCGCAGCCGTGGGACGCCAGCGTGAAGTCGCTCACCGCCTTCCGCCCGGTGCTGGACCAAATGGCCGGCAACATCGCCTGGACCACCGCGCTGGGCGAGGCCTACTACCACGACCCGGACGACGTGATGAACGCCATCCAGGTCATGCGCCAGCGCGCCCAGCGCGCCGGCCAGCTCAAGAGCGGCAAGCAGCTGCGCGTGGCGCAGGCCGCGAGCGCGCCGACCACCTACGCGCCGGCGCCGCCGCCGGCCTACGGCGGGCCGGTGATCGTCGAGCCGCCGCAGAGCTACATCGCCATCGAGCCGGTCGAGCCGGACGTGGTCTACGTGCCCAGCTACGACCCGCGCGTGGCCTACGGCGAGCCGGTGCCCTACTACGACGGCTACCGCTACGCGCCGCCCGTGTACGTGGCCGAGCCGCAGCGGGCGCACGTGAACCCCGTGGTGGTCGGCGCGCTGGCCTTCGGCACGGGCGTGGTCGTCAATTCCGCCATCCAGCGGCACGACTGGGGCTGGCGTGCCTGGAACATGCGCTGGGGCGCGATGCCGCCGCCCCCGGAGCGCGGCCGGCCCGGCCCGCCGCCGCAGCGCGGCCCGGTGCGGCCGGCGGTGGTGTTCAACCAGAACATCTACCAGCCCCCGGCGCCGCCGCGCCTGGGCCCGCCGCCGGGACGGCCCCCGGTCGCGCAGCTCGCGCCACAGCCGCCGCAGAAGGTCCGCCCGGGCCCGCCGGCGATGCCGCCGGGGCCGATGCTGCCGCCCCAGGCCCCACGTCCGCCGCAGGCCGCCATGGAGGCGCCGAAGCTGGCCCCGCCGAGGCCGGGCGCCGCGCCGATGCCCGCCCCGCCGACGGCGGCCCTGCAGGCGCAGCAGCAGCGCCAGCAGCAGGCTGTGCAACGGCAGCAGCAACAACAGCAGCAGATGCAGACGCAGCGGGAACAACTGCGCCAGCAGCGCGAGGCGGCGCAAGCGCAGCAACAGCAGCTGCGCGAACAGCAGCAGAAGGCCGGCGCCGCCCAGCGGCAGCAGCAGGATGCGGCACGCCAGCAGCAGGCGGCCTTACGGCAGCAGCAGATGCAGCAGCAGCAACAGCAGCGCGCGCAGGCGCAAGCACAGGCGCAAGCACAGGCGCAAGCACAGGTGCAGGCTCAGCAGGCGACGCGCCGGCAGGCCGAGGCGCAGCAGCAACAGCAGCAGCGCGCCCGCATGGAGCAGATGCGGCAGCAGCAGGCGCAGCAGCGCGCCCAACAGATGCAGCAGCAGGCACAGCAGCGAGCCCAGCAGATGCAGATGCAGCGGCAGGCACAGCAGCAGATGCAGGCCCGGCAGCAGGCGGCGGCGCAGCGCCCGCCCCACGCACCGCAACCGCCCGGCCGCCGCCAGCCGGACGACAAGACACCGCGCTGAGCCCGGCGCCGCCCGCTCAGGGCTGCCGGCCCAGTTCCATCAGCAGCCGGGTCGCCAGGTACAGCCGCGGCACGATGGAGTCGACCTCGATGTACTCGTCCTTGGCGTGGTAGCCGAAGCCGGCCAGGCCGAAGCTCTCCACCACCGTGGCCTTGCCGGACCGGCCGGCGAAACCGGCGTCGGTGCCGCCGCCGGTCATCGGCGCCAGCGCCAGCTCGCGGTCGATCTCCTTGTAGATGGCCTGCGCCTTCTCGCCCAGCTGCCGTCCCCTGTCGCCGGCCAGGAAGGCCGGGCGGCCGACCTCCACCTTCACCGTGGTCTCGGTGTCGGGGACCAGCCGGCCGGCGGCGATCTTCTGCTGCAGCGCGGCCTCCAGCTTCTTCTCGGCCCCCGGCTGGGTGATGCGGATGTCGCCGATGGCCTGGGCCTTCTCGGTGATCTGGTTCACCGGCCCGGCGGCGCGCGCCTGCGTCCAGTTGAGCGTGACGCCCGGGATGTCCTTGGGCAGGTCCTTGGTCTGCAGGATCTGGTAGGCCAGCTCGTAGAGCGCGTTGCGGCCCAGTTCCGGCGCGGCGCCGGCGTGGGCGGCGCGGCCCTTCACGTCCAGCGTGGCCTGGGCGATGCCGGCGGCGCCGAGCAGCAGTGCCTCGGTCTTGACCACGGCCTTGGCGGCGGTGGGCTCGAAGGAGAGCACCACGTCGTGCCGGTCGGCGGTCTGCGCGATGAGCTCGCCCGAGCCCACCGAGCCCACCTCCTCGTCGGGGTTGAACAGCACGGTGAGCGTGTCGTAGTCCTTCCAGCCCGCCTCAGCCAGGATCTTCAGCGAGGCCAGGATGACGGCGATGCCGCCCTTGTCGTCGGCGATGCCGGGGCCGTAGATGCGGTTGCCGTCCACCTTCCACGGCTGGCTGCCGAGGATGCCGGGCGGGTACACCGTGTCCATGTGCGCCTGCAGCATGATCCGGCGCTTGCCGGTGCCCTTGAGCGTGCCGATCACGATGTCGGCGCCCGCGCCGGCCGTGGCCTTGCGGCGCTCGGTCTGCGCGCCCGCGGCCTTGAGGCCGGCCTCGACGATGTCGGCCATCTTCATCAGCCCGTCGACGTTGAGGCTGCCGGACTCCACCAGCACCATCTCCTTGAGGTTGTCGACGAGGGCCGGCTGCGCCTTCTCCGCGGCGGCCAGCAGGCGGGCGTCGGGCGCGGCCTGGGCCGCCGGCACGCCGAAGGCGAGCAGGCAGGCGGCGGCCGCGGCGGACAGCAGCGAAGGCAGGCGATGGGGCGTCATCATGTCGGGGGTCTCCTTGGATGCGGGGTGGACGGGAGCGGCGATTGGACGGCCTGGCCCCGCCGCTGCCAAGCCCGTGCGGGACAGCCCGCGGCACAGAGGATCAGCCGCCCCGCACCCGCTCGGGCCGCAGGCCCACGCCGACCGCATAGGCCGGCAGCGCGCGCAGCGCCGCGAAGCGCTGCAGCATCCGCAGCGGCCACGGCAGCCGGCCGGGTGGCGGGGCACCCTGCAGCACCGGCGCCATCACGCGCCGCTGGATGGCCACCTGCACCGCCTGCGTGGCACGGGCCGGCAGCAGGCGGCGCCGCTGCACCTGCGCCAGCAGCGGCGAGAGCTGTGCCGGCCGCACGGCAGGCGCCGCCAGCGCGTCGCGCAGGATATTCGCCGCCGCCACCGCGTCCTGCACCGCCAGGTTGATGCCCACGCCGCCGATCGGCGACATCGCGTGCGCCGCGTCGCCGATGCACAGCAGGCCCGGCTTCCACCAGCGTTCCAGGCGGTCCACCGCGACGGAGAGCAGCTTCACGTCCTCCCAGCCGGCGATGTGCTGCACCCGGTCGGCCAGCGGCGGCGCGGCGGCCGCCACCTCGGCGCGGAACGCCTCCAGCCCGCGCGCGCGCACCGCCTCGAAGCCGCCCTTGGCGATGAGGTAGGCGCACTGCCAGTAGTCATGCCGGTCGATGGTGGCCATGAAGTGGCCGGGGCTGACGAAGCCGCCGGTGCGGTTGCCCTCGTCCGGCGCCTTCGGCAGGCGCATCCACAGCACGTCGATGGGCGCGCCGAGCACGCGCACCGCCAGGCCGGCGGCCTCGCGCAGCACCGAGCGGCGGCCATCGCAGGCCACCACGAGGTCGGCCTCGATCGCCAGCGGCCCCTGCGGCCCGCGGGCGGCGACGCCGGCCACGCGCCCCTCGCGCTCCACCAGGCCCAGGCCCTCGGTGTTCAGCAGCAGGCGGAAGTGCGGGAAGCGCTCGGCCTCGTCGCGCAGGAAATCGAGGAAGTCCCACTGTGGCATCAGCGCGATGAAGTCGCAGGGCAGGCCGCGCAGCCGCGTGAAGTCGGCCACCTGCACGCGCTGGCCGTACACCACGGCCTCCAGCTGCCGCACCTCGTCGTGCGGGCGCGCGAGAAAGGCCTGCAGCAGCCCCAGGTCGTCCATCACGCGCAGCGTGGAGGGATGCACCGTGTCGCCGCGGAAGTCGCGCAGGAAGTCGCCGTGCTTCTCCAGCACGGTGACGGGCACGCCGGCGCGTGCCAGCAGCAGGCCCAGCATCAGCCCGGCCGGCCCGCCGCCGACGATGCAGCAGCGGGTGGAGAGCGAAGCGGAAATGTCAGGCACGGCACCTTCCCTTCTCGTGCACGGACGCCTCTCGCGCCACGGCGGCCGCGGCTTGCCCCCACGGCCGGCGCCGGCAAGGCGGCCCGCGGCGGCCCAGGTGCGTAGGATGGCAGCTCCATCCCAGGAGACACCCATGAGCGCCCATGTCTACAAAAGCATCGAACTGACCGGCTCCTCGCCCACCAGCAGCGACGACGCGGTGCAGCGCGCCCTGGCCAAGGCCAGCGAGTCGGTGCGCAACATCCAGTGGTTCGAGGTCATCGAGACGCGCGGCCACGTGGCCGACGGCAAGGTGGCCCACTGGCAGGTGACCATCAAGGTCGGCTTCACGCTGGAATAGCCGCGGCAGCCGGGCCGCCGCCTCAGCGGCGCGCGCCGGGCACCAGGGCGGCGATGCGCGCCTCTCCTTCCAGCGCCGCGCGCCGGCCGGGCGGCGGCGGGCGCCCGCCGCTTCCGCCGGCAGGCGGCGCCGGAGGCCGGTCAGGCAGCGCATCGCGGGCCGGGTCGACGACCAGCGCCAGGCTCGCCAGGTAGCGGCCCTGCGCCTCGCGCACGGCGCCGATCACCGTGTCGCCCGCCTCGAGCGCGATGCCGTCGTTGCTGTTGAGCACGTCGCGCAGCTGCGTGCGGCGGTAGGCCGGCAACTGGGTGTAGAGGAATTCGCTGAGCGCGTCGGGCAGGAAGAACTGCGTGGTCAGCAGCTGCCGCGCCCCGCTCCACACCTTGAGGTGGATGTGCGTGGTGCGGCCCTGGTACCAGCCCGGGTAGACGGTGCGGAAGCGCACGCGGCCGCCTGCGTCGCTGCGCTGGCGGCCGCGCAGGAACTGCCGTCCGGTGGCATCGGCGCGGCGGTCTGCACCCTGCCCCGCGAAGCCCGAATACAGGCCCTGCGCGTCGCAGTGCCACACGTCGACCGGCAGCCCGGCCAGCGGCCGGCCGGCGGTGTCGGCCACGGACAGCTGCAGCTCCAGCGGGATGCCCGGCAGGCCCTCGGTGATGTCCGCCCGCTCGGGCGGATCGGCGAGGCAGTAGGGGCCTTCGGTGGTCGGGGCGGTGAGTGCCGGCGCGGCGGGGGAAGACGTCTGGGCGTGGGCGGCCGGAAGCGCGGCGCCCGCCAGGCCCGCGCCTGTCGCGGCCAGCCAGCGGCGCCGCCCCGCGCCCTGGCCGGTCAGGGGTGTCGAAGTCGTCATGCGCGCCAGTGTGCCGCCGCCCCGTGTCGCCGGCGCTTGCGTGCCGTGAACGGTTCGCAAAGCCCCGGGGGCGCATCAATCCGGCGCCTGCACCACCCGTGCGCTCTCCTCGTCGGCGAGCACGTTGTCGGCGTCGAGCTCGCTGGCCTCGCTCAGGTCCAGCCCCGAATCGGCGAGGTCGTCGGGCAGGTCGTCGCCATCGGCCGCGTCGTCGGCCTCGGCGTCCAGGTCGTCGTCGACGGCGTCATCGTCGTCCGCCTCGGCACGGTCGTCGGCGAGGCGGGAGGGGTCGGTGGCAGGCATGGCGGAACGCTCCTTCTTCGGGGGATTGGCGCCGCCTGCGGCCTTCTCCTGGAGCGCAGCGGCGCGTCCCCCATGTTGAACCCGCCGGCGCCGCGGCGCCACCCTCCGGGCATGCCCGGGGTGGGGCCATTGCTTGCGCGCCGCGCCCGTCAGTGCTTGTGGCCGTCGTGTTCGTCGTGCCCCTGCTCGGCATGGCCGTGGTCGTGGCCGTGCTCGTGCCCTTCTCCGTGCGCCAGCCGGCTGACGGCGGTGACCAGCACGATGCCGGCCAGCAGCCAGCCGATCTGCGCCGCCGTCTGGCGCGCCGTCAGGCGGCGCTGCAGTTGCGGGATGAGGTCGGCCAGCGCGACGTAGACGAAGCTGCTGCCGGCCAGCACGAGGAAGTAGGGCAGCCAGGCCGCGAGCTGCTCGACCAGCCACCAGCCCACCAGGCCGCCCAGCGCCGTCATGGTGCCCGCCAGCGAGACCTTGACCAGCGCCGCGCGCAGGTTGGGCGAGTTCTGGCGCAGCACCACCAGGTCGCCGATGTGGTGCGGCACCTCGTGCGCCAGCACGGCCAGCGCCGCCAGCACGCCCAGGCGCAGGTCGGCGATGAAGGCGGAGGCGATCAGCACGCCGTCGCCGAAGCAGTGCACGCTGTCGCCGGTGAGCACGGTCCAGCCGCCCGCCGTCCGGGCCGGCGGATGCGCAGGGGCGGCGTGGCCGTGGGCATGGCCGTGCGCATCATGGTCGTGGCCCGGCGCCGCCTCGCCGTGGTGGTGCTCGTGCCCGTGGTGCCACAGCTCGGCCTTGTCGAGCAGGAAGAACAGCACCAGCCCGGCCAGCAGCACCGCGAACAGCACGCCGGGCTCGACGCGGCTCTCGAAGGCCTCGGGCAGCAGGTGCATGAAGGCCGTGGCCAGCAGCGCGCCCGCCGCCAGGCTCAGCAGGTACTGCGGCCCGTGCCCGCCGTCGCCCGTGCTGCCGCGCACGCCCAGGCGCAGCAGGGCCGCTGCCACCCACACACTGCCGATGCCGGCGACCAGCGTCGCGGCGAGAACTGCTATCAAAGTCATGGCTGCCATCCGGGCGGGTGCCGATGCCCGCCGCTCCTCACAAAGACAAAGGGCCGCCCCGAAGGACGGCCCGCGATCCCGGCCGGCGAACCAGAAAAGAAAACGCCGGCCGCTACGCCACGCCGTGCGCCTTGAACCAGGCCAGCGCCCGCTGCCAGCCGTCCTCGGCCGCGGCCTTGACGTAGCTGGGCCGGTAGTCGGCATGGAAGGCGTGGCCCGCTTCCGGGTACACGACGAACTGGGAGGCCCGGGCCGCCGGCGTGCCGGTGGACAAGGCTGCTTTCATCTTATCGACCGTGTCAAGGGGGATGCCCTGGTCCTTGCCGCCGTACAGGCCCAGCACCGGCGCCTGCAGGCCGGCGGCGACGTCGACCGGGTGCCGCGGCGTCAGCTCGCTGGGCTGGCCGACCAGGCGCCCGTACCAGGCCACGCCCGCCTTGACCTTGCCGGTGGCAGCGTACAGCCAGACGATGCGCCCGCCCCAGCAGAAGCCGGTGATGCCGGCCTTGTCGGCGTCGCCGCCGTTGGCGCGGGCCCAGGTGAGGGCGCCGTCCAGGTCCGCCATCACCTGCGCGTCGGGCACCTTGGAGACGATGTCGGCCTGCAGCTTGGGAATGTCGGTGTAGCCCTTCGGATCGCCCTGCCGCGCGTACAGCTCCGGCGCGACGGCCAGGTAGCCCAATTTGGCGAAGCGGCGGCAGGTGTCGGCGATGTACTCGTGCACGCCGAAGATCTCCTGGATCACCAGCACGACCGGCAGCCCGGTCCTGCCGGCCGGCGCCGCGGCGTAGGCCGGCACCTCGAAGCCGTTGACCGTGTACTTGACCGGACCGGCCTTCAGGCCCTCGTCCGAGGTCTTGATGGCGGTCTGCGCCGCGATGGGCAGCGTGGCGGCGGCATAGCCCACGCCCAGCGCCGCCTTGAGGGCGGTGCGCCGCGTGGCGCCGGATTCACCGCTGTCGCCGGGGCGCAGGGAGTCGAAGTCGCGCTTCAGGTCGTCGTCGAGCATGCGAAAGGCCTTCCTTCGGGGGGTTGAGAGGGGGGAGGAAGGCGCAGTCTAGGGGCGGCGCGAGGAACGCGCCGGCGAAGCCACCGGAAGCATCGCGGGCATGCCGGCCGCCGGCCCGGTGCCTTCAGCGCCCCGGCACCCTGCCCTGCGACAGGTCCATCACCATGCGCGTGACCAGGTACAGCCGCGGCTCGATGGAGTCGACCAGCACGTACTCCGCGTCGGCCGAGTGCGCGCCGAAGCCCTGCAGGCCGAAGCGCTCGACCACCGCGGCCTTGCCCGACAGGCCGGCGAAGGCCGCGTCGGTGCCGCCGCCGGCCACCTTGTCGTCGGCGCCCAGGGTGCGGCCCAGCTCGCCATAGATGGCCTGCGCGTGCCTGGCCATCGCCAGCGAGGCCGGGTTGGATTCCAGCGGCGGGCGGCGGCGCTCGAACAGCGCCTCGACCTTGGCATCGGGGATGAGCTGCTTCTTCACGCGCTCCTGGATCTCGCGTTCCACGCGGTCGTAGTCGGCCACCTTGGTCACGCGCACGTCGGCCGTGGCGGTGGCGGCGGCCGGGATCACGTTGCGGTTGCTGCCGGCCTGGCCGGTGGTCCAGTTCATCTTCAGGCCGGTGGCCGGGTCGGACAGGTCGCGCATCTGCAGCACCTGATGCGCCATCTCGTAGAAGGCGTTGACGCCGCGCTCCGGCGCCGAGCCGGCATGCGAGGCCTTGCCCTGCACCTTGAGCGTGACGGCACCGATGCCGGCCGTGGCCAGCGAGAGCTTGTCCTCCACCACCGAGGCGCCCTCGTGCGAGAGCACCGCGTCGTGCTCCGAGGCCAGCTTGCTGATGAGGGCGCGCGAGCCGGGCGAGCTGATCTCCTCGTCGCCGTTGATCAGCACCGTGAGCTGGCCGTATTCCTTGAAGCCCAGCTTCTGCAGCATCGCCACCGCGTGCAGGATCACCGCGATGCCCTGCTTGTCGTCGGCAATGCCCAGGCCGTAGGCCTTGTCGCCATCGATGCGGAAGGGCTGCTTGGCCAGCATGCCGACCTGGTAGACGGTGTCCATGTGGGCGATCAGCATGATCTTCTTGGTGCCCGTGCCCTTGAAGGTGGCGCGCACCACCTTGCCGATCTTCTCGGGCGTGTCGCCCATGCGGTAGACCTCGGGCGAGGCGGCGCTGCCCGGCTCGATCAGCTCCACCTGCCCGCCCAGCGCGCGCAGCCGCTCGGCGATCAGGTTGGCGATCCTGTCGAGGCCCTCCAGGTCGCGGCTGCCGGATTCGATACCGACCAATTGCGAGAGCGTGTCCAGCAGTGGCTGCTTGTTCTGCGCCGCCAGTTCGCTGATGCGTGCGTCGGGGGCGGCCAATGCGCCGGCTCCGGCCAGGGCCAACGCGACCGCCAGGGTCAGTGAACGGATGCGGGAACGGGTGGGTGCGGATGGCATGCGTAGAGCTCCTTCTTGTATGTCAACGTGGCTCAATGTGCCTTTTCCCAGTTCGGCCCGACGCCGATCTCGGCCACCAGCGGCACCTTCAGTTCGGCGACGCCGGCCATGAGTCGGGGCACCTCGGCGCGGACCCAGTCCACCTCGGCCTCGGGCAGCTCGAACACCAGTTCATCGTGCACCTGCATGATCATCTTCGTCGCCCGGCCTTCGGCGTCGAGCACCGACTGGACCTTGTTCATGCTCAGCTTGATCAGGTCGGCCGCGGTGCCCTGCATGGGCGCGTTGATGGCGGCGCGCTCGGCGGCGCCGCGGCGCGGGCCGTTGGGCGAGTTGATCTCGGGCAGGTACAGGCGCCGGCCGAACACCGTCTCGACGTAGCCGCGCTCCTTGGCGCTGGCGCGGGTCTCGTCCATGTAGTGCTTCACGCCGGCGAAGCGCGCGAAGTAGCGCTCGATGTAGGTCTTGGCCGCCGTGTTGTCGATGCCCAGGTTGCGCGCCAGGCCATAGCTGCTCATGCCGTAGATCAGGCCGAAGTTGATCACCTTGGCATAGCGCCGCTGCTCGCTGCTGACCTGGTCGGGCGCCACGCCGAAGACCTCGGCCGCGGTCGCGCGGTGCACGTCCATGCCGTTGTGGAAGGCGGCCAGCAGCGCCTCGTCGCCGCTGATGTGGGCCATGATGCGCAGCTCGATCTGCGAGTAGTCGGCGCTGGCGATCACGTGGCCCGGCGCGGCGACGAAGGCCTCGCGGATGCGGCGGCCCTCGGCCGTGCGCACCGGGATGTTCTGCAGGTTCGGGTCGTTGCTCGACAGCCGCCCCGTTACCGCCACCGCCTGCGCGTAGTGGGTGTGCACGCGGCCGGTGCGCGGCAGCGCCATCTGCGCCAGCTTGTCGGTGTAGGTGCCCTTGAGCTTCGACAGGCCGCGGTGCTCGAGGATCTTGGCGGGCAGCGGGTAGTCCTCGGCCAGCTTCTCCAGCACCTCCTCGTCGGTGCTGGGCGCGCCCTTGGCGGTCTTCTTGACGACGGGCAGGCCCAGCTTCTCGAAGAAGATCTCGCCGATCTGCTTGGGACTGCCCAGGTTGAAGGGCTGGCCGGCGATGTCGTAGGCCTCCTGCTCCAGCGCCATGATGCGCTGGCCCAGCTCGTGGCTCTGCGCCGAGAGCGTGGGCGCGTCGATGCGCACGCCGTTGCGCTCCATGCGGAACAGCGTCTCGCTGCTCGCCATCTCCAGCTCGTAGACGAAGCGCAGCCGCTCGTCGGCCTGCAGCTGCGGCCACAGGAACTGGTGCACGTCCAGCGTCTGGTCGCTGTCCTCGCACGAATACTCGGCGGCCTTGTCGATCGACACCTGGCTGAAGGGGATCTGGTGCGCGCCCTTGCCGCACAGGTCCTCGTAGTCGATGCCGCTGCGTCCCAGGTGGCGCTCGGCCAGGCTGGCCAGGCCGTGGGGCTTGTGTACCTCCAGCACATAGCTCTGCAGCATGGTGTCGTGCGCATAGCCGCGCACCTCGATGCCGTGGTTGGCGAAGACGTGGCGGTCGTACTTGATGTGCTGGCCGAGCTTCTTGCGCTCGGGGTTCTCCAGCCACGGCTTCAGGCGCGCCAGCACCTCGTCGCGCGGCAGCTGCGCGGGCGCATCGGGGTAGTCGTGGGTGAGCGGGATGTAGGCCGCCTCGCCCGGCTTCACGCTGAAGCTCAGGCCGACGATCTCGGCGCGCATCTCGTCCAGCGAGGTGGTCTCGGTGTCCAGCGCCGTGAGCCCGGCGGCCTCGATCCTCGCCAGCCAGGCGTCGAACTGCTCCCAGCTCAGCACCGTGTCGTAGGCGAGGTTGGAGGCACGCTCCGCCGCAGCCACCTCGAAGCCGTCGAGCAGGCCGGTGCCGCCCTCGGGTCCGCCGTTGGCGATGTTCTGCTCGATGCGCTCGGGCGCCACTGCGTGGGCCTCCAGCGTCCTGACCAGGCTCTTGAAGCCGTGCTGATCGTAGAAGGCCTTCAGCGCGTCGGTGTCCTGCTCGCGGATCGCCAGCGCGTCCAGCGCCGGCAGGCCGGGCACGTGGCCGTCCAGGTCGCAGTCGGTGCGGATGGTGACCAGCCGGCGCGACAGCGGCAGCTGCGGCAGCGCCTTGCGCAGGTTCTCGCCGGCGGCGCCCTTCACCTCGCCGGCAGCGGCCATCAGCGCGTCGAGCGAGCCGTACTGCGCGAGCCACTTGGCCGCCGTCTTCGGGCCCACCTTGTCCACGCCCGGCACGTTGTCCACCGCGTCGCCCACCAGCGTCTGGTAGTCGATCATCAGCGCCGGCGGCACGCCGAACTCGGCCGTCACGCCGGCCACGTCGCGGCGCTTGCCGTTCATGGTGTCGATGATGGTGACGTGCTCGTCCACCAGCTGCGACAGGTCCTTGTCGCCGCTGGAGACGATCACCTCGATGCCCTGCGCCGCCCCGGTGCGCGCCAGGGTGCCGATCACGTCGTCGGCCTCCACGTCGGGCACGCACAGCACCGGCCAGCCGAGCAGCTTGACCACGTGGTGGATCGGCTCGATCTGCGTGCGCAGGTCGTCGGGCATGGGCGAGCGGTTGGCCTTGTACTCGGGGTACCAGTCGTCGCGGAAGGTCTTGCCGGGCGCATCGAAGATGCAGGCCACGTAGTCGGCCCGCACCTCGCGGCGCAGCGCCTGCATCATGTTGATCATGCCCCGGATGGCGCCGGTGGCCGGGCTCTTCGGGTCGCCCGGCACCGCGCGCAGGTCGGGCATGGCATGGAAGGCACGGTACAGGTAGCTGGAGCCGTCGACGAGCAACAGCGTCTTCTTGTCGGTCATTGGAACTACACCTCGGCGCGCGCAAGCCGGCCGGAGGGACACGGCAGGCCTTCGGAAGCGGCGCGAAAAAACCATTGTGCCCGCCCCGCGCGCAGGCCGATCCGGCGCCCGTGTCGCGGCGGCCGCCGACAGCGCACGCGCAGGCCCGCACCTACAATCGCGCGCATGACGTCCAAGCTCCTTTCCGCCCCCCTGCATGCCGCGCTGCTGGCGGCGGGTTGCGCCCTGGCCCCGGCCCTGCTCCACGCCCAGCCCGCGCCCGCCGCGACGGCCCAGGCGCAGCCGGCCGAGAGCGAGGCGCTGGACGGCCGCCGCAACCAGAAGATCGAGCACATCACCGTCGAGGACAAGGGCGCCCGCGTGGACGAGCTGCGCTACGGCGGCGTCACCCAGAACATCACCGTGCAACCCAAGAACAGCATGCCTTCCTATGAGGTCATGCCGACCGATCCGTCGCGCCAGGGCAGCGCCGCCACCGGCGGCGGCGACAAGGGCCCGCGCGTCTGGAACGTGCTGAAGTTCTGACGGCCGCGCCGTGGCGGTCTTCACCGAAGTCGGCACCGACGAGGCCGGCGCCCTCATGCGCCGGCTGGGCCTGGGCGAGCTGCAGTCGCTGCGCGGCATCGAGGGCGGCATCGAGAACACCAACTACTTCGCCAGCACCGACCAGGGCGAATGGGTGCTGACGCTGTTCGAGCGCCTGCATTTCGACCAGCTGCCCTACTACCTGTGCCTGATGAAGCACCTGGCCGACCGCGGCCTGCCGGTGCCGGCGCCGGCCGCCGATCCGGCCCTGGGCATTCCCGACGACGACACGCACCCGCTGGAGGTGTCGGCGAACGCGCCCTGCGCCCTGCTGCACACGGTGGCGGGCAAGCCGGCCGCCGTGGTGCGCCGGCTCGAGGGCCGCAGCGAGCTGGCGCCGGGCGTCCACCACTGCCGCGAACTGGGCGCGCTGCTGGCGCGCATGCACCTGGCGGCGCGCGACGTCCCGCGCATCCAGCCCAACCTGCGCGGCCTGCCCTGGTGGAACGAGATCGCGCCGGTGGTCATGCCCCACCTCGACGCCAGCCAGGCCGCCCTGCTGGCCGGCGAGCTGGCCTACCAGAACCACGTGGCCGCCTCCTCCGCCTACGCCGCGCTGCCGCGCGGGCCGGTGCATGCCGACCTGTTTCGCGACAACGCCATGTTCAGCGCCGGCAGCGAGGGCGAGCCGCCGCGCCTGACGGGCGTGTTCGACTTCTATTTCGCCGGCACCGACACCTGGCTGTTCGACCTGGCGGTCTGCCTGAACGACTGGGCCATCGACCTGCCCACCGGCGCGCCCGACGCGGCGCGCACCGCCGCGCTGCTGGAGGCCTACCAGGCCGTGCGGCCCCTGGCCGCGCCCGAGCGCGCCCTGCTGCCCGCCATGCTGCGGGCCGGCGCGCTGCGCTTCTGGATCTCGCGCCTGTGGGACTTCCACCTGCCGCGCGAGGCCAGCATGCTCAAGGCCCACGATCCCGCCCACTTCGAACGCGTGCTGCGCCGCCGCGCGCAGGCACCGCAGGGGCTGCCGGCCACCCGCCCTGCCGAGCCGGAGGCCATGCTCGCCGCATGAAGCTGCTCGTCGTCGCGCCGGGCACCGGCGGCAAGTGGGTGCGCGAGGGGCTGTCGGCCTTCCGGCGGCAGCCGATGGCCTTCTTCTCGCTGTTCATGCTGTTCATGTCGGCCATCGCGCTGCTGTCGCGCGTGCCGCTCCTGGGCGGCGCGCTGGCGGTGGCGCTCGCGCCGGCCAGCACGCTGGCCATGATGGTCGCGGCCGAGCAGGCCATCCGCCTGCCGCCCGGCCGCGTCGCGCCCGATGGCCGGCCCGCGGCGGCCGTCCTGTTCATGGCCGCGCTGCGCGCCGTGCGCGACCGTGCCCGGCCACTGGCGCTGCTGGGCGTGCTGTACGCGGTGGCGGTGCTGCTGGTCGGCCTGCTGGCCACGGCGCTGACCGGCGACCCCTTCGCCTCGGCCTTCGACGACCAGGGCGCACCGAACCCCGAGGTGATCCAGAGCGCCGGCTTCCAGGGCGCACTGCTGCTGCGCATGGCGCTGTACCTGCCGGTGGCGCTGGCCTTCTGGCATGCGCCGGCACTGGTGCACTGGCACGCCGTGCCGCCGGTCAAGAGCCTGTTCTTCAGCCTGGTGACCTGCCTGCGCAACTTCGGCGCGATGATGGTCTACGGCATCCTGTGGTTCGGCGTGGTGCTGGCGGCCAGCCTGGTGCTGTCGCTCGTGGCCGGGCTGGCCATGGCGGCGGCCGGCGGGCTGGGCCTGGCGGTGATGGTGGGCGGCTCCTTCGTCCTGACCGCCATGTTCCTCGGCTCGACCTGGTTCAGCTTCCGCGACTGCTTTCAGGCGGATTGAGCCTCACACGGGTGTGAGCTTGGCGACGGAGAGCGCCAGCCACTTCTCGCCGTGGCGGTTGAAGCGCACCTTGGCGCGCGCGTCGTCGCCGCTGCCTTCCAGCGCCAGCAGCGTGCCTTCGCCGAACTTGTTGTGGAACACCTGCTGGCCCACGCGCAGGCCCTGGGGCGTCTCGGCCTGCCGCGGCACGGGCGCGGCGGCGCTGCCGCCCGCGAAATAGCCGCCGTCGAAGCCGCCGCCGCGCGGTGCGCGCAGGCCCGGGCCGCCGCCGAAATGCCCAAAGCCGGCGTTGCGCGGCGTCAGCCACTTGAGCGCCTCCTCCGGCAGTTCCTCGAAGAAGCGGCTCTTGACGTTGTAGCGCGTCTGGCCGTGCAGCAGCCGCGTCTGCGAGTGGCTGAGGTACAGGCGCTTGCGGGCGCGCGTGATGGCCACGTACATCAGGCGCCGCTCCTCCTCCAGCCCGTCGACGTCGCTCATCGCGTTCTCGTGCGGGAACAGGCCTTCCTCCAGGCCGCTGATGAACACGACGTCGAACTCCAGGCCCTTGGCGGCGTGCACCGTCATCAGCTGCACCGCGTCCTGCCCGGCCTGCGCCTGGTTGTCGCCCGACTCGAGCGCGGCGTGCGTGAGGAAGGCGGCCAGCGGGCTGAGCGTCTCGCCCGTCTCCGCATCGGGCGCCAGCGCCTCGTCCAGCAGCGGGCGCGAGGGGTCGATGCCCTGGCTCGCGGGGCTCTGGCGCAGCTCGTCCACCGGCAGCGCCACCGCGTCGCGGCCGAAGCCCTCCTGCGTGACGAAGCTCTCGGCTGCGTTGACCAGTTCCTCCAGGTTCTCCAGCCGGTCGGCGCCCTCGCGGTCGGCGCGGTAGTGCTCGACCAGGCCGCTCGAGTCCAGCACCTGCTCGATGATCTCCTTGAGCGACAGGCCCTGCGTCTGCTCGCGCAGCACGTCGATCTTCGCGACGAAGGCGGCCAGGTTGGCGCCCGCGCGGCCGGCCAGGCCATCGACCGCGGCGTACAGCGACAGGCCCCTGGCCCGCGCCGCGTCCTGCAGCTGCTCCACGCTGCGCGCGCCGATGCCGCGCGGCGGGAAGTTCACCACCCGCAGGAAGCTGGTGTCGTCGCCCGGGTTCTCCAGCAGGCGCAGGTAGGCCAGCGCGTGCTTGATCTCGGCCCGCTCGAAGAAGCGCAGCCCGCCGTAGACGCGGTAGGGCACGGCGGCGTTGAACAGCGCCGTCTCCATCACCCGGCTCTGCGCGTTGCTGCGGTAGAGCACGGCGACCTCGCTGCGCGGCACGTCGTCGCGCACCAGCTGGCGGATCTCCTCCACCATCCACTGCGCCTCCGCGAAGTCGCTCGGCGCCTCGTACACCCGCACCGGTTCGCCCGGCCCCTGGTCGGTGCGCAGGTTCTTGCCCAGGCGGTGGCGGTTGTGGCTGATCAGCGCGTTGGCCGAGTCGAGGATGTTGCTGAAGCTGCGGTAGTTGCGCTCCAGCTTGATCTGGTGCGCGACGTCGAACTCGCGCACGAAGTCGCTCATGTTGCCCACCCGCGCGCCGCGGAAGGCGTAGATGCTCTGGTCGTCGTCGCCCACCGCCAGCACGCTGCCGGCGCCGGGGTGGAAGCGGCCCTGCTCGTCGTTGCTGCCCGAGAGCATCTTGATCCACGCGTACTGCAGCCGGTTGGTGTCCTGGAACTCGTCGATCAGGATGTGGCGGAAGCGCCGCTGGTAGTGCTCGCGCACCGGGTCGTTGTCGCGCAGCAGCTCGTAGCTGCGCAGCATCAGCTCGCCGAAGTCGACCACGCCCTCGCGCTGGCACTGCTCCTCGTAGAGCTGGTAGAGCTCGACCTTCTTGCGCTCGTCCTCGCCGCGCGGCTGGATGTCGCGCGGGCGCTGGCCCTCCTCCTTGGCGCCGGCGATGAACCACTGCGTCTGCTTGGCCGGGAAGCGCTCGTCGTCGACGTTGAACTGCTTCATCAGCCGCTTGATGGCCGAGAGCTGGTCCTGCGTGTCCAGGATCTGGAAACTCTGCGGCAGGCCGGCCAGCTTCCAGTGCGCGCGCAGGAAGCGGTTGCACAGGCCGTGGAAGGTGCCGATCCACATGCCGCGCACGTTGACGGGGAGCATCGCCGTCAGGCGCGTCATCATCTCCTTGGCCGCCTTGTTGGTGAAGGTGACGGCCATCACCCCGCCCGGCGACACCTGCCCGGTGGACAGCAGCCAGGCGATGCGCGTGGTCAGCACGCGCGTCTTGCCCGAGCCGGCGCCCGCCAGGATGAGCGCGTTGCCCGCCGGCAGCGTCACCGCCGCGAGCTGCTCCTCGTTGAGGTTGGCCAGAAGGGGGGAGGAAGCGGCCGCGTGCTGCGGCCCGGCGTCGAAGCCCGGAAGAGACATCCCCGCATTGTAGGAACGCGGGTCCGTCGCGGCGGCCGTCAGGCGCCGATCTTCAGCGTGCCCTTCATGATGCCGGAGTGGCCCGGGAAGGAGCAGAAGAAGGTGTAGGACTCGCCGGCCTTGAGCTTCGCCGCGTCGACGGCGACCGAATCGCTCTCGCCGCCGCCGATCACCTTGGTGTGGGCGATCACGCGCGCGTCGCCGGCCTTGAGGTAGTCGGCGTTCAGGCCGGCGGGGATGCCGTCGTTGGCCACGGCCTGCACGTCGGCCGTCTTCGTCAGCACCCAGTTGTGGCCCATGGCGGCCTTGGGCAGCTTGCCCACGTGCTTGAGCTGCACGGTGAAGCTCTTGCAGCTCTTGGGCACCACGATCTCCTTCTTGTCGAACTGCATGGCGTCGTTGCCCTCGACGGTGACGGCGCAGTCGGCGGCATGGGCGGCCACGGAGCCGAAGGCCAGGAGGGCGGCGATCAGATGGATCTTCATGATGAGCAGGTTCTTCCTTGAGTGGCGCGAAAATGGTGGCGCGTAGCGCCGCCCGGTCGAGGCGATTGTGGGCGCCGGCGCCCCGCCCGGACATGACCTGGATCAAATGATCGGCCGCGCACGCGGAGGCCCCCGCCCTCATGGCCCTGCCCGTATGACGGCCATATGCGCCGGCGTAGCGACCCCGCGCGCCCGCCTCCCTACAATCAATCACCGGGCCCAAGTTTTCTTGCGCCCGGTTTTTTGTTGCCCGCCCACGGGGCAGCAAGGCCGGCCAAGCCAAGCGCTCATTCCCTCGATCCGTTCAACGACGACAGCATCGCTCCGAAGGAGAGCCTGGCCATGGAAATCTTCGACTACGACAACGTCCTGCTGCTGCCGCGCAAGTGCCGCGTGGACAGCCGCTCCGAATGCGACGCCAGCGTGGAGCTGGGCGGCCGCAGCTTCCGCCTGCCGGTGGTGCCGGCCAACATGAAGACGGTGGTGGACGAGTCCATCTGCCTGTGGCTGGCGAAGAACGGCTACTTCTACGTCATGCACCGCTTCGACCTGGACAACGTCGCCTTCACCCGGCGCATGAAGGACGCGGGCGTGTTCGCCTCCATCTCGCTGGGCGTGAAGGCGGCCGACTACCAGACGGTGGACCGCTTGGTGGCCGAGGGCCTGGCGCCCGAGTACGTGACGATCGACATCGCGCACGGCCACGCCGACAGCGTGAAGAACATGATCGCGTACCTGAAGGACAAGCTGCCTCGGACCTTCGTCATCGCCGGCAACGTGGGCACGCCCGAGGCGGTGATCGACCTGGAGAACTGGGGCGCCGACGCCACCAAGGTCGGCATCGGCCCCGGCAAGGTCTGCATCACCAAGCTCAAGACCGGCTTCGGCACCGGCGGCTGGCAGCTCTCGGCGCTCAAGTGGTGCGCGCGCGTGGCCACCAAGCCCATCATCGCCGACGGCGGCATCCGCGACCACGGCGACATCGCCAAGAGCATCCGCTTCGGCGCCACGATGGTGATGATCGGCTCGCTGTTCGCAGGGCACGAGGAATCGCCCGGCAAGACCGTCGAGGTCGACGGCCAGATCTTCAAGGAGTACTACGGCTCCGCCAGCGACTTCAACAAGGGCGAGTACCGGCACGTCGAGGGCAAGCGCATCCTCGAGCCCGTCAAGGGCAGGCTGGCCGACACCCTGGTGGAGATGGAGCAGGACGTGCAAAGCTCCATCAGCTACGCCGGCGGCAGGCGGCTGATGGACATCCGCAAGGTCAACTACGTCATCCTGGGCGGCGACAACGCCGGCGAGCACCTGCTGATGTAGCCGCACGGGCCGCTCCCGGGGCGGCGCGCTTCGATGTAAAATGCGAGCTTCGTTGTGGGGGGGTAGCTCAGCTGGGAGAGCGCCGCGTTCGCAATGCGGAGGTCGGGAGTTCGATCCTCCTCCTCTCCACCACAACCCACTCCAGAAAGCCCCGCTGCCGCCGCAGCGGGGCTTTTTTTCGTTCAGGCATCCAGCACCAAGTGCTGGCCGTGCAGCGCCTGCGCACCGCTGCCGGCGAGGAAGGCGATGGTCTGGGCGGCCACCGTGGTGGAGACCCATTCCGCCGGATTCGCGTCGGGCATGGCCTGGCGGTTGGCCGGCGTGTCCAGCACGCTGGGCGCGATGCTGTTGACCTGGATGCCGTGCGGCGCCAGTTCCGCCGCCGCGCTTTCCACCAGCCGCTGCAGCGCACTCTTCGATGCGCAGTAGGCGGCCATGTTCGCCACGCCCCGGCTGGCGGACTTCGCGGTCACCGCGACGAAGGCGCCCGAGCCGCGCTCGATCATGGCCGGCGCGAAGGCCTGCGCCACGGCGGCGAAGGACCAGGCGTTGAGGTCCATCATCCGCTCCCAGGCGGCGCGGTCCAGCGCATGCACGGGTGGTCCCATCTCGAAGCCGCCGGCGATGTGGACCACCGCGTCGACCGCGCCGAAGGTCTGGAGGATCTGCGCCGCCGCCCCCTGGACGGAGACCGCGGACGCGACATCGGCCGCGAGCAGCAGGTGGCGCGAGTTGTCCAGGCCCGGGAAGGCCTGGGCGAGCCGGTCCGCATCGTGCTCCAGCAGCGCCAGGCGGGCCCCCTGGTCGAGGAAATGCTGCGTCACGGCACGGCCCAGGGCGCCGGCGGCCCCGGTGATGACGATCTGCGGCGAGGCGGCGGGGGTGTCGGTCATGAAAATCTCCAGGATCTCGAAGGACTGGAAGCTGCAGTGGCAGCCTCCTCGAAATTTGCCATATAATCGCAGTCTTGCCTGAAAACGCCCTTGCACCACGGTGCAGCGGCAAGGCGAGGGCTCTTAGCTCAGTTGGTAGAGCAGCGGACTCTTAATCCGTAGGTCGAGTGTTCGAGTCACTCAGGGCCCACCAACCCTACCCGATGCCCCGCTGGATCACTCCAGCGGGGCATTTTCTTTTGTCGAGCCGCGCACGAAGGCACCGCGCAAAAAAAACGGCTGCAACCCGACGGTTGCAGCCGTGATGCGATGCGGCGCGGAGGCCGATCACCGCCGGATGGATGCGCCGCTTCGGCCTCAGCGCCCGCGCGGTACGAAGGCACGGCCGGCCGGCGCGCCCTGGCCCGCCCGCTTGCCGCCCGGGCCGGCGCCCCAGGCCCGGCCGCCGTCGCGGCGCGGCGCGGCGTGCGAGCCGCCTTCCTTGGCGTGGTGGTGACCGCCCGTCCCTGCACCGCCGAAATGGCGATCCGCCTTGGCCGGGAAGGCGCCATTGCTGCGGCCGCCCTCGCCCCACCCCGGGGCGCGCCCGCGGGCCTGCCCATCGCGCTGCGGCGGACGGCCGCCGCGCCCGCGCGGACCGCCGTGCGGGGCGCCGCCGCCCATGGGCGCGCGCCGCGTCGGCTCCATGCCGGGAATCACCTCGGCGTTGAAGGGCTGGCGCGTGAAGGCCTCGATGTCGAACACGCGGCGCTGGTCGCGGAACTCGGCGAAGGTGACGGCGGTGCCGTCACGCCCCGCGCGGCCAGTGCGGCCGATGCGGTGGGTGTAGTCCTCGGCCTTCATCGGCAGGCCGAAGTTGAAGACGTGGCTGATGCCGGGCACGTCGAGGCCGCGCGCGGCCACGTCGGTGGCCACCAGGATCTGCACCTGGCCGTTGCGCAGCGCCATCAGGCGCCGGTTGCGCAGGCCCTGGCTCAGCGCGCCGTGCAGCGCCACGGCGGAAAAGCCGGCCTGCTGCAGGTCGCCCGCCAGGCCGTCGCACTCGACCTGCGTGCTGGCGAACACCACGGCCTGCTGGATGGACGCATCGCGCAGCCAGTGGTCGAGCAGCGCGCGCTTGTGGTCGAAGTGGTCGGCCCAGTGCAGCACCTGCTTGATGTTGGCGTGCTTCTGCTGCGGCGTGTCGATCTGCACCTTGCGCGGCTCGCGCATCACGCGCGCGGCCAGTTGCTGGATGCGCGGCGCGAAGGTGGCGCTGAACATCATGGTCTGCTGGCGCGCGATGGTCAGCTGGTTGATCTCGGCCAGGTCGTCGGCGAAGCCCAGGTCGAGCATGCGGTCGGCCTCGTCCACCACCAGGAACTGCACCTGGTCGAGCTTGATCTGCATCGAGCGCTGCAGGTCCAGCAGGCGGCCCGGCGTGGCGACCACCAGGTTGGCGTTCTGCAGTCGCGCGATCTGCAGCTGGTAGGGCATGCCGCCCACCACGTTGGCGATGCGCAGGCCGCGGCAGTGACGCACCAGCTCGATGGCGTCGTGCGCCACCTGCTGCGCCAGCTCGCGCGTGGGGCACAGCACCAGCGCGCCGGGCACGGCAGGCTTGAAGTGGCGCGCATGGGTGGGGTTGACGCGCTTCGGGCGCTTGGGCGGCTGCTCGCCGCGCTCGGCGGCCTCGGCCGCCAGGCGGGCGTGCTCGGCCTGCGCCTCGGCGTGCGCCGCTTCCTGCTGCGCCAGCAGGGTGTGCAGCACGGGCAGCAGGAAGGCCGCGGTCTTGCCGCTGCCGGTCTGGCTGGAGACCATCAGGTCGATGAAGCGGGCGGCCTCGCCTTGCGCGGTGCCGCCGGCCATGGCCAGCGGGATGGCCTGCTTCTGCACGGCGGTGGGCTCGGTGTAGCCCAGGTCGCGCACGGCGGCGACGAGGGGTTGCGCCAGGCCCAGCTCGGCGAAGGCGTTGGGCGCCTCGGCCGCAGCGTGGGCAGCGTCGGTGGAAGGTTGGTCGGAAACAGGCGCGGCCACGGCCACGCCCTGCTCGTCTTGCAGAGTGTCGTTCACAGAAAAACTCAACGTGAATGCAACGGCGCGCCCCGGGATGAAGAAAGGGGCACGCGCGCTGACGGTCAGAAGTACATCAACCGTCCAACGCATGAGGGCGACTACGGCCGCCTGGCTCTACTGATGTGCCGCGACAAGGACAAGAAAGACCTTGGTGGCGGAGCCGATGTGCAAGAAGGGAGATGCGCGAAAGATGCGACGGGCCTGGCCCGAGGCAAGCCTGCGATTATGGCACGCTTCCGGGTTTTTACCTAATGGCGATCAATCCAGCCGCAGGAAGGTGCTGCGGTAATGCGCCAGCTCGTCGATGGACTCGTGCACGTCGGCCAGCGCGGTGTGGGCCTGCTGCTTCTTGAAGGCGGTGTAGGCGGCCGGCTTCCAGCGCCGCGCCAGCTCCTTCAGCGTGCTGACGTCCAGGTTGCGGTAGTGGAAGTACGCCTCCAGCCTGGGCATGTACCTGACCAGGAAGCGCCGGTCCTGCCCGATGGTGTTGCCGCACATGGGCGAGCCGTTCTTCGGCACGTAGCGCGCGATGAAGTCGATCAGCTGCTGCTCGGCCGTGGCTTCGTCGAGCGTGGAGGCGCGCACCTTCTCGATCAGGCCGCTGCGGCCGTGGGTGCCCTTGTTCCAGGCATCCATGCCGTCCAGCACCGCCTCGCTCTGGTGGATGACCAGCACGGGACCTTCCACGCGCGGCACGAGGTTGGGGCCGGTGACGACGACGGCGATCTCCAGCAGGCGTTCCTTCTCGGGGTCCAGGCCGCTCATCTCGCAGTCGAGCCAGACCAGGTTCTGGTCGCTCTTGCGCAGGTCGGCGGCGGGAGTGGGGGCGGCGGCGATGTCGGGCATCGGCGCATTGTCCACGACGCCTTTCGGGCCGCAGGGCCGCCACTACACTCGGCTTCCCCTCGACCGCCCCATGAACGCCTCGCTCGCCTTCACCCTCGTCTTCTCCGCCATGCTGGTGCTCGGCCTGGCCGTGAAGTTCTGGCTGGCCTCGCGCCAGGTGCGCCACGTGGCGCGGCACCGCGATGCCGTGCCTGCCCCCTTCGACCGGTCCATCGGCCTGGCGGCACACCGCAAGGCGGCCGACTACACCATCGCCAAGGCGCGCTTCGGCCTGCTCGAGCTGGCCTGGGGCGCGGCCGTGCTGCTGGGCTGGACGCTGCTGGGCGGGCTGGACCTGCTCAACCGGCTGCTGCTGGGCTGGATCGGCCCGGGCATGGCGCAGCAACTGGCCCTGCTGGTGGGCTTCAGCCTCGTCGGCAGCCTGCTGGACCTGCCCTTCACGCTGTGGCAGACCTTCCGCCTGGAGCAGCGCTTCGGCTTCAACCGCATGACCTGGAAGCTCTGGCTGGCCGACGCCGCCAAGGGCCTGCTGCTGGGCGCCGCGCTCGGCCTGCCGCTGGCAGCGCTGGTGCTGTGGCTGATGGGCGCGGCGGGTTCGCTGTGGTGGCTGTGGGCCTGGGGCGCGCTGGTGCTGTGGTCGGCGCTGCTGCAGTTCATCCTGCCGACCTGGATCGCGCCGCTGTTCAACAGGTTCGAGCCGCTGGCCGATGCCCCGCTCAAGGAGCGCGTCAGCGCCCTCATGGCGCGCTGCGGCTTCGCGGCCAAGGGCCTGTTCGTGATGGACGGCAGCCGCCGCAGCGCGCATGCCAACGCCTACTTCACCGGCTTCGGTGCCGCCAAGCGGGTGGTGTTCTTCGACACGCTGCTCAAGCAGCTCAGCGTGGGCGAGGTGGAGGCCGTGCTGGCGCACGAACTGGGCCACTTCCGGCACCGCCACATCCTCAAGCGCATGGTGCTGATGGCGCTGCTGAGCCTGGCGGGCTTCGCACTGCTGGGCTGGGTCTCGGGGCAGGTCTGGTTCTACACCGGGCTGGGCGTGCAGCCGTCGATGACCGGCACCAACGACGCCGTGGCGCTGGTGCTGTTCATGCTCGCCGTGCCGGCCTTCGGCTGGTTCGCCCCGCCGCTGATGGCGCAGCTGTCGCGCCGCGACGAGTTCGAGGCCGATGCCTACGCGGTGGCGCAGACCAGCGGCCGCGACCTCTCGGGCGCACTGCTCAAGCTGTACCAGGACAACGCCTCCACCCTCACGCCCGACCCGGTGTACGTGAGGTTCTACTACTCGCATCCGCCGGCCAGCGAACGCCTGGCCCGCATGAGCGCCTGATCATCCCGAGGAACCGCCATGAGCGACAGCATGCTGACCATCCGCAACTGGAAAGGCACGGCCCGCAAGGCGCTGGGGCCCAGCGAGATCGTCGCCGGCCTGTCCAAGCTCGAGGGCTGGTCGCTGCGCGGCGACGGCGCCGACGTGGCGATCGAGAAGACCTACCGCTTCGCCAACTACTTCGAGACCATCGCCTTCGTCAATGCGCTGGCCCTGATCGCCCACCGCGAAGACCACCACCCCGACCTGTCGGTGCACTACAACCGCTGCGTGGTGCGCTTTTCCACGCACGACGTGGGCGGCATCTCGGTCACCGACCTGGACTGCGCGCGCCGCGCCGACGCGCTGCTGATGCCGCTGCGGTGAGCGCCTGATGAGCAAGCGCGGCGCGGCGCCGGCGGCATCGGACCCCACGCTGCGCGACGGCCTGGTGGTCGCCAGCCACGGCCGCCACTGCATCGTCGAGACGCCGGAAGGCGAGCGCCGCATCTGCCATCCGCGCGGCAAGAAGAGCCAGGCCGTGGTCGGCGACCGCGTGCTGTGGCGGCCCAGCGAGGACGAGGGCACCATCGAGCGCGTGCAGGAGCGGCGCAACCTGTTCTACCGGCAGGACGAGATCCGCACCAAGTCCTTCGCCGCCAACCTCGACCAGGTGCTGGTCCTGCTGGCGGCCGAGCCCGAGTTCTCCGAGCACCAGCTCGCCCGCGCGCTCATCGCCGCGGAGGCCGAGCGCATCCAGCCGGTCATCGCCCTCAACAAGAGCGACCTGGTGCAGCCCTTCGAGCGCGCGTGGGCGCGGCTGGCGGCCTACCGGCGCATGCACTACGGCGTGCTGCCGCTGTCGCTCACGGCCTCGGGCGAGGTCGACCGCGAGGCGCTGATGCACCGGCTGCAGGGGCGCACCACCCTCGTGCTGGGCCCCTCGGGCGCCGGCAAGAGCACGCTGATCAACCTGCTGGTGCCCGGCGCCGCGGCGCAGACGGGCGAGATCTCGCAGGCGCTCAACAGCGGCAAGCACACCACCACGACCACCACCTGGTACTGGGTCGACGCGGCGCGCACCACGGCGCTGATCGACTCGCCGGGCTTCCAGGAATTCGGCCTGCACCACATCGAGCCGATGCAGTTGGCGGCGCTGATGCCCGACATCGCGGAGCACGCGGGCGAATGCCGCTTCTACAACTGCACCCATCTGCACGAGCCGGGCTGCGGCGTGATCGCGCAGGTGGCATCGGCCGGGCATGCGGGCAGCATCAGCGCCACGCGCCACCGGATCTACGCCGACCTGTTCGCCGAGCTGAGCGCGCCGCGCTACTGATCAGCCGGCGGCCAGGATGGCCTGCAGCGCCGCCGCCAGCGCACTGCACTGGTCGCGCGTGCCGATGCTGATGCGCAGCCACCCGTCGATGCGCGGCTGGCGGAAGTGGCGCACCAGCACAGCCCGCTCGCGCAGCGCCGCGGCCAGTGCGCCGGCATCGCGCTCGCGGTGGCGGGCGAACACGAAGTTGGCCTGCGAGGGCAGCACCTCGAAGCCCAGGTCCTCCAGCTGCAGCACCAGGCCCTCGCGCGTGTCCATCACTTCGCGGCAGCCGCGGCGGAAGGCGTCGTCGTCCTCCAGCGAAGCCAGCGCGCCGGCCTGCGCCAGGCGGTCGAGCGGATAGGAATTGAAGCTGTTCTTGACGCGGTTCAGCGCCTCGACGAGCGGTGCCTGCCCCAGCGCGAAGCCCACCCGCAGCCCGGCCAGCGAGCGCGACTTGGACATCGTCTGCACCACCAGCAGGTTCGGATGGCGCGCGATCAGGCCGACCGCGCTCTCGCCGCCGAAGTCCACGTAGGCCTCGTCCACCAGCAGCACGCGCTGCGGCGCCGCGGCGAGCAGGCGTTCGATGGCCGCCAGCGGCAGGCCGAGGCCGGTCGGCGCATTCGGGTTGGCGACGACGAGGCCGCCGCAGCCCTGCGCCGCGCGCGCCGCCAGCGCCGCCACGTCGATGCGCAGGCCGGCGTCCACCGGCACCGTCTCGGCCGCGATGCCGTACAGCTGCGCCCACACGCGGTAGAAGCTGTAGGTCACGTCGGGGAACAGCAGCGGCTCGTCCCGGCGGAAGAAGGCGAAGAAAGCGTGCGCCAGCACTTCGTCCGAGCCGTTGCCGACGAAGACCTGCGAGGCCACCAGCCCGAGCCGCGCGGCCAGCGCCTCGCGCAGCGCGGTGGATTCCGGATCGGGATAACGCTCCAGCCCCTCGCGCGCGGCACGGGCGATGGCGTCCGCGACGCGCGCCGAGGGCGGCCACGGATGCTCGTTGGTGTTGAGCTTCACCAGGCCGGGGATGCGGGGCTGCTCGCCGGGCACGTAGGGTTCGAGCGCGGCGATGCCGGAGCTCCAGAAGGAAGGATCGGCGTGCATCGGTGAGGGCATCATCCCAGCAGGCGCGCCAGCGTCAGCAGCGCCAGCAGCACCATCCACATCACGACCGAGCGCCACACCAGCCCCACCACGCTGCGCAGGTGCGCCGGCTGCGGCTCGCGCCCCGGGGTGCTGCCGCTCTGCAGGGCCGCGTCGGCGGATTCGCCCGCCTGCGCCTGCGGCAGCGCCTCGGGCAGCGCGATGGCGCGCAACTGGCCGCCGCCGAGGCGCACGTTGAGCGCACCGGAAGTGGCCGCCAGGATGACCCCGTCGTTGGGCTCGGGAAAACGGCGCGCATCGTTGCGCCAGCAGTCGATCGCATCCTCGAAGCTGCCGACCACGGCGAAGCCCAGGGCGGTGATGCGCGCCGGCAGCCAGTCGATGGCGCCCCAGGCCCGCGCCGAGGCCTGCTGCACCGATTCGCTGGCCGGCTGCACCGAGGCGTGGTTCTTGTGCGCCCAGTAGCGCGCCACGAACTCGCTCATGCGGTAGAACACCGCGCCGGCCGGCCCCAGGCCAGCGGCGGCCAGCACCGAGAACCAGGCCAGCACGCCGAACACGTGCCGGTGCGCGGCGATCACGGAGTACTCGATGACGTGGCGCACGATCTCGCTGCGCGGCAGGTCGGCCGCGTCCACGCGCTTCCAGTGCGCCAGCAGCGAGCGCGCCAGCGCCTCGTCGCCGATGTCGAGCGCATCGCGGATGCCGGTGAAGTGGTGGCTGAACTGCCGGAAGCCCAGCGTGACGTAGAGCACCGCCACGCTCCAGAGCATCGCGAACGGCAGCCCGGCGAAGTACAGCAGCAGCCAGTGGATGCCCAGCGCCAGCAGGCTCGGCACGCCCACCGCCAGCGTCCATGCCACCCAGCCGTGGTGCGGCTTGCCGGCGTCGAAGTTGCGGCTGGTCCAGCGCGTCCACGCCAGCACCGCGCCGTACACGGGGTTGTTCAGGCCAAGCGGGCGCACCTGCTCGATCAGCAGGGCGCACAGGATGGCGAAGAAGCTCATCCCCGGATGATAGGCGGGCCCGCCTTCAGCCGCGGGCGCGGCTCAGGCGCTCAGGAAGCGGTAGAGGTTGCGCAGCATGCCCGCCGTCGCGCCCCACACGAAGCGCTCGTGCGGGCCGTCCTGGTAGGGCATGGAGAACCAGTGCCGCGCGTTCGGCCCGTCCGGGTCCATCTGGTGCCGGCGGTGGTTCGCGGGGTCCATCAGGAAGGCGAGCGGCACCTCGAACACGTCGGCCACCTCGCCCGGGTTGGGGCGCAGCGTGAAGCCGGGCTCGACCAGCGCCACCACCGGCGTGACGACGAAGGCGGTGATGGTGGTGTAGGTGGGCAGCGGCCCCAGCACCTCGATGAAGCCGGCGGACAGGCCCACCTCTTCCCACGCCTCGCGCAGCGCGGCGGCGGCGAGGTTGGCGTCCTCCGGGTCCACCCGGCCGCCGGGAAAGGCGATCTGCCCGGAATGGGTGGACATGCGCGTGGCCCGCTCGGTGAGCAGCACCGTCGGCTCGGCGCGCTGGACGATGGGGACCAGCACGGCGGCCTGGGCCGGGGCGCGCTCGGTCATGCGCGGCTCGCGCCGCAGTTCGGGCGTCCACGCCGGCGGGTGGGCGAAGCGCGCGCGCAGCGCGTCGGCCGTCAGGCGCTGCCGCGGGACGGCGGGCAGGTCGCTGTCCACCCGCGACACCGGCACCGCACGCGGATCGACGACCGGCACCATCGGCGGCAGGACGTTGATCACTTCGGGGGCGGCGTGCGGGGCGGTGGTCAATGGGGGCTTTCGAACTGCTGATGAAGATATAACGATTTGAACGACCTGCGGGATGAAGGGCGGTTCCCGCCAAATGTCACGAAAAGCGCCGCGCGCTGTGCGGCAGAAAGCAAAAAGGCCGCCCGGAGGCGGCCTGTGCATCGCGCACCGGGGGTGCGGCGCAGCGTTATGCGGCGGCGGCTGCAGCAGCGGCGCCGGACGACTTGCCGGGCAGCTTTTCCTTGATGCGGGCCGAACGGCCGCTGCGCTCGCGCAGGTAGTACAGCTTGGCGCGGCGCACGTCGCCGCGGCGCTTGACCTCGATGCCGGCGATCAGCGGGCTGTAGGTCTGGAAGGTGCGTTCCACGCCTTCGCCGCTGGAGATCTTGCGCACGGTGAAGGCGCTGTTCAGGCCGCGGTTGCGCTTGGCGATCACCACGCCTTCGTAGGCCTGCACGCGCTTGCGGGTGCCTTCGACGACGTTGACGCTGACGATCACGGTGTCGCCGGGGGCGAACGCGGGGATCTTCTTGCCCAGGCGGGCGATTTCCTCTTGCTCGAGGGTCTGGATGAGGTTCATGGCTTCCTGCATGCGATCGTGCCCGCGCTACACGTGGAAGGCGGCCGACAAAATACTCCCGTTAGGAGCATTCCAGGCCGCGGCCGGGCAGAGGATCGGAAAAGCCTTTGATTATAGCTTTTTTGCCAGGAAGGTCTCGTCGGCCTTGCCCAGCCGGCCGGCAGCGCGCGCAGCGTCGACCAGTTCGGGCCGGCGCTGCGCCGTCAGCAGCAGGCGCTGATCGCGCCGCCAGCGCTCGATCTGCGCATGGTGGCCCGACAGCAGCGGCGCCGGCACGCCCTGCCCGCGCCAGAGTTCGGGGCGGGTGTAGTGCGGGCAGTCCAGCAGGCCGTCCAGCGCCGGGTTGAAGCTGTCCTGCGCGTGGCCGGCCTCGTCGCCCAACACGCCCGGCTGCAGCCGGGCCACGGCGTCCAGCAGCGCCATGGCGGCGATCTCGCCGCCCGAGAGCACGAAGTCGCCCAGGCTCACCTGGTGGGTGACGCACTGGTCGATGAAGCGCTGGTCCAGCCCTTCGTAGCGGCCGCACACCAGCACGGCGCCCGGACCCGGGGCAGCCCAGCGCTCGACCATGGCGTGCGAGAGCGCCTCGCCGACGGGCGAGAACAGCACGACCGGCGCCTCGGGCTCGCCCCGGTCCGTCAGCGCGGCATCCAGGCAGGCGGCCAGCGGCTCGGCCATCATCACCATGCCGGGGCCGCCGCCGAAGGGCCGGTCGTCCACCCGGCGGTAGTTGCCCTCGGCGAAGTCGCGCGGGTTCCACAGCACCACCTGCACCTGGCCGGAGGCGTAGGCGCGGCGGGTCACGCCGCTTTCGAGGAAGGGCGCGAACAGTTCGGGGAACAGGGTCAGGACGTCGAAGCGCATGCCGCGGCTCCGAGGTTGTTTCTCAATAGTCGGGCTGCCAGTCGACGGTGATGGTGCGCGCCTCGAGGTCCACCGTGTCGACGAAGGCGGCGACGAAGGGCACCATGCGCTCGACCGCCTTGCCGTCCCGCGGCTCGGCCTCGAGCACCAGCGTGGTCTGCGGGCCGGTGGCCAGCAGTTCGCGCACCGTGCCCAGGGCCACGCCCTCGCGGTTGACCACGGACAGGCCGATCAGGTCGACCCAGTAGTACTCGTCCTCGGCGGGCGTCGGGAAGCTGGAGCGCGGCACGAACACGCGCGCACCGCGCAGCGCCTCGGCGGCGGTACGGTCGGGCACCTCGGGCGAGGTGGCGACGATGCTGTCGGAGTGCTCCCGCGCCTCGCGCACCGGCAGGCGGAAGGCCTGGGTGGCCGCACCGGGCGGCACCAGGAACCAGCGGCGGGAAGAAAAAAGCGCCTCGGGCTGGGCGCTGTGGGGCAGGACCTTGAACCAGCCCTTCACGCCCCAGGCGTCGGCGATGCGCCCCACCTCGATGGCGTCCGCCGGCAGGTCGGCGGCTTCGAGCGTGGGCAGCATCGCCAGGTCAGACGCTCAGGGCGCCGGCCGCCGGGATCAGGCGGCCGCCTTGGGGGCCGCGTCGGCGGCCTGCTTGATCAGGCGCACGACGGTGGGCGAGGCCTGGGCGCCGACGCTCTTCCAGTAGGTCAGGCGATCCTGCGCGATGCGGATGCTTTCCTCGTTGTCCTTGGCGGCCGGGTTGTAGAAGCCCAGGCGCTCGATGAAGCGGCCGTCGCGACGGGTGCGCTTGTCGGCCACGATGATGTTGAAGAACGGGCGATGCTTGGAACCGCCGCGCGAGAGTCGGATCACGACCATGATTTATCCTTCGGGTGGATTGGCGCCCCGGCAAAACGGGCTTCCGGAACGCGCCGATGTTCCCCCAGCGTTGAGACACGCGACATGGCCACCCGGCCAGCGACACGCTGGAAAGCCTTCCATTATAGCCTGCCTCTCCCCCGATCCATGCCACCCCGCATCCGCCCGAGCCGGGACGACGACGTCCCCGCCGTCGCCGCCATCTACGCCCACCACGTGCTCAACGGCACCGGCACCTTCGAAACCGAGGCGCCCAGCGGGGCCGACATGGCCGCCCGGCGCGCCGACGTGCTGGCCAAGGGCCTGCCCTACCTGGTGGCCGAGGGCGAGGACGGCCGCGTCCTCGGCTTCGCCTACTGCAACTGGTTCAAGCCGCGCCCGGCCTACCGCTACTCCGCCGAGGACTCGATCTACCTGGCCGAGGCCGCGCGTGGACAGGGCGTGGGCCGCCTGCTCCTGGCCGCGCTGTGCGAGGCGGCCGATGCCGCCGGCGTGCGCAAGCTGATCGCCGTGATCGGCGACTCCGGCAACGCCGGCTCGGTGGGCGTGCACCGCGCGCTGGGCTTCGCCCCGGTCGGCACCCTGGCCAACGTGGGCTGGAAGTTCGGCCGCTGGCTGGACGTGGTGCTGATGGACAAGGTGCTGGGCGCAGGCGCCGGGACGGCACCGGAATGACGGCCGCCACCGCTCCCGCGCCACGCGGCCCGCGCAGCAAGACGGTCGCGGCCTGGCTGGCCTTCCTGGGCGGGCCGCTCGGCCTGCACCGCTTCTACCTGCACGGCCTGGGCGACTGGCTGGGCTGGCTGCTGCCCATCCCGACCGTGCTGGGCCTGTACGGCATCGAGCGCGCGCGCCTCTACGGCCTGGACGACGGGTTGAGCTGGGTGCTGATCCCCTTCGTCGGCTTCACCATCGCCGGCTGCGCGCTGATGGCCATCATCTACGGCCTGACGACGCCCGAGAAGTGGAACGCGCGCCACAACGCGGGCCTGCCCGCCGACGCGGCGCCGGGCCGCACCAGCTGGTTCACCATCGGCGCGGTGGTGCTGGCGCTGTTCTTCGGCGCCACGGTGCTGATGGCCAGCCTGGTGTTCAGCTTCCAGCGCTACTTCGAGCACCAGATCGAGGAAGGCCGCAAGATCTCGCAGTAGGTCCGCCGATGCCCGCTGCGCGGGCACGGGCATCCGCCTGCCCTACCATCCCGGACGTCATAGCCAGAGACCTGCCGGCGCCGGGCGCGCCGTCCTGTCCAGCCAGCAACCCTCCGGAGGACACGGCATGGAACAGGACCCTTCTTCTTCCTCTCACGACCTGCGCACGGAAGCGCAGCTGCGCGCCGTCTACGGCAAGGCGAGCCCCACGATCCGCGACAAGGCGCTGCCCCGCATGGACGCCCATGTGCGGCGCTTCATCTCGCTCTCGCCCTTCTTCTGCATCGGCACCGGCCGGCCCGGCATGCTGGCCGACGTCTCGCCGCGCGGCGGCGAGCCGGGCTTCGTGCAGGTGCTCGACGACACCCACCTGGCCTTCCCCGACCGGCCCGGCAACAACCGGCTGGACACGCTGACCAACATCGTCCATGCGCCGGCGGTCGGGCTGCTGTTCTTCATCCCCGGCATCGAGGAGATGCTGCGCATCAACGGCCTGGCCACGGTGACCACCGACCCGGCCCTGCTGGAGCGCTTCACCGAGGACGGGCGCCGTGCGCGCTCGGTGGTGCGGGTGGAGGCGCGCGAGGTCTACCTGCACTGCACCAAGGCGCTCAAGCGCGCCGAGCTGTGGAACCCCGAAAAGCAGGTGCCGCGCGAGGCGCTGCCCACCTTCGGCCAGATGGTGCGCGACCAGTACGGCATCAAGCTGCCGGCCGCGGTGCTGGACTTCGGGCTGCGGCAGGACGCCCGGCGCAACCTCTACTGAGCCGGGGCCTGGGCGCGCCCGGTCCGCAGGGCGCCCATGACTTTGGTCACTTCCCAGCCCCGGGGGCGCCGGCCTAAGATGCCTGCCCCATGGCAGCTGCCGTCCCCGAGCCGCACACCGCGCCGCTCCCCAGCGGCGCCGGCCCCATCCTGCCCATGCCGGGCATCCTGGTGGTGGACGACCACGAACTGGTGCGCCTGGGCCTGCGCGCGCTGCTGTCGCAGTCCGGCAGCATGCCGGTGTACGAGGCGCGCAGCCTGGCCGACGCGCTGGACCTGTACGCCCTGCATGCCGCGTCGCTGCACCTGGTGCTGCTCGACCTCGACCTGCCCGACGCCCACGGCCTGGACGCCCTGGTGAGCTTCCGGCGCGCCTTCCCGCACTCGCGCGTGGTGGTGCTCTCGGGCACGCGCAGCCCGTCGCTCGTGCAGGGCGCGCTGGCGCTGGGGGCGCAGGCCTTCCTGCCCAAGTCCGGCGACCTGGGCGAGGTGCTGCGCTACGTGCGCGACAACGACCTGGCCAACCCGCCGGACGCGCCCGCGCACTGGCCGCCCGAGGCCGCGCCCCCCGGCCGCGCCGTGCCGGCGGCGCCCGAGCAGCAGCTCACGCCGCGCCAGATCGAGATCCTCGACTGGCTGCTGGCCGGCAAGTCGAACAAGGAGATCGCGCAGCTCTCGCACCTGAGCGAAGGCACGGTCAAGAACCACGTGTCCACCCTGCTGCTGCTGTTCGGCATGCGCTCGCGCGCCCAGCTCATCAGCGGCCTGAGATGAGCCGGCGGGCCGCGCAGCCTTCGCGGCGGCGGTGCCCGCCATGAGCGGCCCGACGCCGTCCGAGCTGGACCAGCGGGTGCTGCGCGAGCAGGTCGCGGCAGTCCACGCCAATGCACCCGCGGCCTACCTCGCGGACCTCCTCACCGCGCAGTCGCTGGGCATCGCCCTGTTCCTGGCCACGCGGCGCTGGCAGGTCCTGCTGTGGATGGCGCTGCACCTGGCGCTGACGCTGCGTCGCGCCTACCGGCGCTACCAGCGCACCCCGGATGCGGCGGCCCATCCCGAGCACTGGGCGCGCTTCAACGCGCGCAACGTGCTGCTGCGCTCCAGCGTGTGGGGCCTGGCGCCCTGGCTGTGCATTCCGCCGGGGCAGCACCTGGGCCTGTGGGCCATGCTCATCGTCATGATGATGGGCGGCTGCGCCGGCGGCGCCCTGTCGCTGGCCGTTCTCAAGCGCAACATCCCGCGCTTCGTCGTGCCCAGCATGGGCAGCCTGACGGCGGCGCTGGCCTGGCGCGGCGACAGCACCCACCTGTTCCTGGCCGGCGCCTGCCTGCTGTACATGGGCGTCGTCATCACCTTCGCGCTGCAGCACCACCGGCTGCTGACCGCCTCGCTGACCATGCGCTTCGAGAAGGAGGCGCTGGCCGACCAGCTGAGCCGACAGATCGCCGCCACGCAGCGCGCCAGCGAGGAGAAGACGCGCTTCCTCGCCTCGGCCAGCCACGACCTGCGCCAGCCCCTGCACGCCATCGCGCTGTTCGGGGCCGTGCTCGAGAAGGAACTTCAGGGCCGCGAGGAAGGGCGCCACGCGGCGCGCCTGATGGACGCGGTCGGCGCGCTCGGCCAGTCGCTGGACACCCTGCTGGACATCTCCCGCCTGGACGCCGGCGAGGTGGCGCCGCAGATCCAGCCGGTGGCGCTCAACCCGCTGTTCCTCGCGCTCAACCACGTGTTCGCGGCGCAGGCGACCGACCGCGACCTGCAGCTGCGGCTGCGCGCCACGCCCTGCTGGGTGCAGAGCGATCCGCGCCTGCTGCAGCGGCTGCTGTCCAACCTGGTGGACAACGCGCTCAAGTACACGCCGCGCGGCGGCGTGGTGGTGGCGGCCCGGGCGCGCGGGCCGCTGGTGTGGATCGACGTGTGCGACACCGGCATCGGCATGGCCGACGAGCACCTCGACCGCATCTTCGAGGAGTTCTACCAGATCGGCAATCCGGGGCGCGACCGCGCGCAGGGGCTGGGCATCGGCCTGTCGATCGTGCAGCGGCTGTCGCGCCTGCTGATGCACCCGCTGCAGGTGCATTCGCGCCTGGGCCGCGGCAGCCGCTTCCGGCTGGTGCTGCCGGCGGTCTCCGCCGCGGTCGCCGCGCCGCCCGCCGTGCATCGGGACGATGTCCTGCCGCTGCCGCGGCGCGTGCTGGTGATCGATGACGAGACCGCGATCCGCCAGGCCGTCGCCAGCCTGCTGCAGGCCCACGGCGTGGCCGTCGATGCGGTGCCCGGCGAAGCCGAGGCAGAAGCCGTGCTGGCGCAGGCCGCACGCGGCGGCACGCCCATCGCGGCCCTGCTGTGCGACGTGCGACTGGCCGACGGCGCCGACGGCCTGGCCGCCGCGCAGCGGCTGCGCACCCGCTTCGGCCCGCTGCCGGTGCTGCTGATCACCGGGGAGACGGCGCCGCACCGGCAGCAGCAGCTGCACGCCTCGGGCCTGCGCGTGCTGTTCAAGCCGGTGGCGTCGGACAGCCTGCTGCGCGCCCTGGCCACGCTGCCGCTGCACGGCACACCCTCCTGACGCCTGCCGTCTCGCCCTCCGCAGGGCATGACTTTCGGCACTGGCTGGCGCGAATCGCTTGGCCTACCTTCGAAGCGTTTCCATTCGGTCGGACGACAACAGGAGAAGCTTCACCATGAACATCAGCCATCCCACGCTCCGCGCACGGGGCGCCCAGGCCACCGTGATCGCACTGAATCTGATGCTGGCGGCCTGCGGCGGCGGCGGAGGCGGGGGCGGCGGCTTCCCCTTGCTGGCCCCGGCACCGGCTCCCGCGCCCGCGCCGGCTCCAGCCCCCGCGCCGGCGCCGGCCCCCGCCCCGGCACCCGCCACGCCCACCATCTCCGCGCAGCCGTCCGACGCCACCGTCGGCCAGGGCCTGCCCGGCCTCTTTGCCGTGCAGGCCGCCCAGGCCACGGCCTACCAGTGGCAGCGCAGCACCGACGGCGGCGCCACCTGGGCGGACATCGCCGGCGCCACCGCCGAGCGCTACGCCACGCCCGCCAGCCAGCTGGCCGACAGCGGCCAGCAGCTGCGCGTGCAGGTGACCGGCAGCGGCGGCAGCGTGACCAGCAGCGCCGCCACGCTGAACGTCAAGTCCTGGGTCGCCAGCGCGATGGCGACGACCGGCGTCACCTACAGCAGCCCCTATCAGCTCGCGCTGGATGCCGCCGGCGCGAACCTCTACGTGGCCATGGGCGGCAGCGGCTCGGTCTACAGGATCGACACCGCCAGCGGCAGCGGCGCCGAACTGACCCCGGGCCAGAGCATGAGCACGCCCTACGGCCTGGCGCTGGCGGCCGACGGCACCCTGTACGTGAGCGACCAGCACCGCATCAACAGGATCGCCGCCGGCGCCACGACCTACAGCACCTGGGTGGGCAGCGGCACCGGCGGGTATGCCGACAGCCCCGCCACGCCGCTGTTCAACACCCCGGCCGGCATCGCGCTGGACGCGACGGGCAACCTCTTCGTGGCCGACCTGGCGAACATGCGCGTGCGCAAGGTGGCGGCCGACGGCACCGTCAGCACGCTCGCCGGCGACGGCACGCAGGCCTTCCGCGACGGCGTGGGCACGGCCGCGCAACTGGCGCGGCCGCAGGGCCTGGCGCTCAGCCGCGACGGCAGCACGCTGTACGACACCGACACCGACAGCCCGTGCCTGCGCAAGATCGATGTGGCCAGCGCCACCGTGAGCACGGTGCTGGGCGACTGCGCCAGCGGCAACGCGGGCGCCGGCACGGCCGACGGCACGGCCGCCACGCCGGCCAGCCTCGGCTACTCGTACGGCGTGACGGTGGACGCGAACGACAACGTGTTCCTGACCCAGGCCTGGGACGGCGTGGCGCGCGTGGTCACCCCTGCGGGCGAGATCAGCACGCTCAGGGACAGCACCGGCGCGGCGCTGAGCTTCAACTTCCCGATCGGCATCGCGGCCGCGGCCGACGGCACGGTCTACGTCGGTGCCTCCAACGGCAACCAGATCTTCAAGCTCACGCTGGCGCCCTGAGCGGCGCGCACCACGGGATCGCCGCCGGCGTGAAGAGCCTCAGAACAGCTGCAGGCTCACCCAGTAGGCGATCGCCGCCACGAAGGCCGCGGCCGGGATCGTGAAGATCCAGGCCCACACGATGTTGCCCGCCACGCCCCAGCGCACCGCGCTCATGCGCTGGGTGGCGCCGACGCCGACGATGGCGCCGGTGATGGTGTGGGTGGTCGATACCGGGATGCCCAGCCCGGTGGCGATGAACAGCGTCAGCGCCCCGCCCGTCTCGGCGCAGAAGCCGCCCACCGGCTTCAGCTTGGTGATCTTCTGGCCCATGGTGCGCACGATGCGCCAGCCGCCGAACATGGTGCCCAGCGCGATGGCGGTGTAGCAGCTCACCACGGTCCAGGTCGGCGGCGCGCTGTCGGTGGCGGCGGCGTGGCCGGTGGCGATGAGCAGCATCCAGATGATGCCGATGGTCTTCTGCGCGTCGTTGCCGCCATGGCCCAGGCTGTAGGCGCCGGCCGAGACGAGCTGCAGCCGCCGGAACCAGCGGTCCACGCGCGAGGGCGTCGAGCGGCGGAACAGCCACGCCACCGCCAGCATCATCATGGAGCCGAGCAGGAAGCCCAGCAGCGGCGAGACGAAGATGAAGGCCACCGTCTTCCAGATGCCGGCGCCGACCAGGCCGCCGGTGCCGGTCTTGGCCATCACCGCACCGACGATGCCGCCGATCAGCGCGTGCGAGGAGCTGCTGGGGATGCCGTAGTACCAGGTGACCAGGTTCCAGCTGATGGCGCCGATGAGCGCGCCGAAGACCACGTGCACGTCGATCACGTCGGCATGCGCGATGCCCTTGCCGACCGTGGCCGCCACGCTCAGGTGGAAGACGAAGATGGCGACGAGGTTGAAGAAGGCGGCGAAGATCACCGCCTGGCCGGGCCGCAGCACGCCGGTGGAGACGACGGTGGCGATGGAGTTCGCCGCGTCGTGGAAGCCGTTCATGAAATCGAAGGCGATGGCCAGCGCGACCAGCACCACCACCACCCACAGGGCGACCTGGACCGAAGCCATCGTGCGCTCCCGTCCGGCTTCAGGAGTTCTCGAGGATGATGCCCTCGATCACGTTGGCCACGTCCTCGCAGCGGTCGGTGATGGTCTCCAGCAGCTCGTAGATGGCCTTGAGCTTGATGACCTCGCGCACGTCGGGTTCCTCGCGGAAGAGCTTGCTCATGGCGCTGCGCATGACGCGGTCGGCGTCGGACTCGATGCGGTCGATCTCCTCGCAGGTCTTGAGCGTGGCCTCGGCCACCGCCGGGTCGGAGATGCGGCCCAGGTACTTCACGGCGTCCTTCAGGCGGTCGCAGCACTTGACGCTCAGCGCCGTCAGGCGCGTGATTTCCTCGGTCATGTGGCGCACGTCGTACAGCGCCATGGTCTCGGCGCAGTCCTGCATCAGGTCGGCCACGTCGTCCATGGTGTTGATGAGCTTGTGGATCTGCTCGCGGTCGATCGGCGTGATGAAGGTCTTGTGCAGCAGCCGGTTGACGTCGTGCGTCACGCGGTCGGCGGCGCGCTCGGCGTTGTCGACGTCGCGGTTGTACTGCTCGCGCAGGTGCAGGTCGCTGTAGTTGGCCACCAGCTGCTCGAAAGCGCGCGCGGCCTCGACGATGCGCTCGGCATGCTGGTTGAACATCTCGAAGAAGTTGCCCTCGCGGGGCAGGAGCTTGCCAAGCATGGCGGCGGTTCCCTACACGGAAATTGCGACGGGGTGATGACACCCACAAAGCCTGCGAGTGTAATTTGCCGGCCCCGGCGGGCCGGCAGGGCGGCTCAGAGGCGCTCGATGCGCTGGCCGGCGACGGCGTCCAGCCACCCCGGCGCCACCCGCTCCGGCGCGATCTCGGCCAGCGGCCGCAGCACGAAGGCGCGCTGGTGCATGCGCGGGTGCGGCAGCGTCAGCGCGGGCGTGTCGACGCGGGCGTCGCCGTGCAGCAGCAGGTCCAGGTCGAGCGTGCGCGGGGCGTTGCGGTAGGGGCGCTCGCGGCCGGCATCGGCCTCGATGCGCTGCAGCTGCGCCAGGACTTCGGCCGGCGCCAGCGCCGTGTCCAGCGCGACCACGGCGTTGACGAAATCCGGGCCGCCGGCGTCGACCGGCGCGCTGCGCCACAGCGACGAGCGCGCCGCCTCGCGCGTGCCGGGCAGCGCGGCCAGGGCGTCCATGGCGCGCAGCACGGCGGCGCGCGCGTCGCCCAGGTTGGCGCCGATGCCGACATAGGCGCGGGCCGCGGGCCGCGCCGGCGATGCGGCGGGACTCACTCGGCCGCCGGGCCGCCGGCGGCCGCACCGGCGTCGGCGCCACCGCCGCTGCGCGGCTTGCGCCGGCGGCGGCGCTTGCGCGGCGCCGTGGGCGCCATGGCCTCGCCTTCGACAGCACCTTCGGAGGCCGGGCCGTCGCCCTCGCCGCTCCCGGCCTCCCCGGCGCTGCCGGCGGCCGCCCGCGGCGGACGCTGGTGCACGCGCGGGGCCGGCTGGCGCGGGCCCTTGCGCTGCTCGGCGCGCACCTGCTCCATCAGGTCCTGCCGGCGGGTGTCGTCGGCGGTGCTGAACTCCTGCCACCACTCGGCGATGGCCTCGCCCACCTCGCCGACGTCGGCGCGCAGGCGCATGAAGTCGAAGGCGGCGCGGAAGCGCGCCTGCTCCACCAGGCTGTAGGGCGTGCTGCCGCTGCGCTTGTCGAAGCGCGGCTGCATCATCCAGATCTCGCGCATGTCGGCGCCCAGCTTGCCGCGGCCGGAGACGTCGCCGATGCGGGCGTTGAACACGTCGTCGATGGCCTCCTGCAGCGCCGGGAAGGGCGCCATGCCCCTGCGCCCGCCGGGGCCGTCCTGCGTGCGCTGCTGCCAGCCCTGGCGCACGTCGGTCCACAGCACGCAGGCCAGCAGGAAGCTGGCCGCCACCGGCTTGCCCTCGCCCACGCGGCGGTCGGTGTCGGCCAGGGCCGCCTTGACGAAGGGATGGTCGGCGCGCTCGACCACCACGTCCAGCAGCGGGTAGATGCCGCTGGCCAGGCCCAGCTTGCGCAGTTGCTCGATGGTGGCGATGGCGTGGCCGGTCTGCAGCAGCTTGAGCATCTCGTCGAACAGCCGGCTCTGCGGCACGTCGGCCAGCAGCTTCGCCGACTCGACCAGCGGCGCGGCGGTCTTCTTCTCCATCTCAAAGCCCAGCGCCGCCAGCTTGGCCGAGAAGCGCACCGCGCGGATCACGCGCACCGGGTCCTCGCGGTAGCGCACGGCCGCATCGCCGATCATGCGCAGCACGCGCTTCTGGGCGTCGCGGATGCCGTGGTGGTAGTCGACCACGACCTGGCGCGCCGGGTCGTAGTACATGGCGTTGACGCTGAAGTCGCGCCGCGCGGCGTCTTCCTCCTGCGGGCCCCAGACGTTGTCGCGCAGCACGCGGCCGCTGGCGTCCACGGCGTGCTTCAGCGCCGCCAGCTCGCCCTTGCTGGTGCGCTCGTTGCCGGGCACGGCCTCGGCGGCGCTGGCGTCCATGTAGGCGCGGAAGGTCGAGACCTCGATCACCTCGTGCTCGCGCCCGCGGCCGAAGACGACGTGCACGATGCGGAAGCGCCGCCCGATGATGAAGGCGCGGCGGAACAGCTGCTTGACCTCTTCCGGCGTGGCGTTGGTGGCGACGTCGAAGTCCTTGGGCTTCAGGCCCAGCAGCAGGTCGCGCACGGCGCCGCCGACGATGTAGGCCTCGAAGCCGGCCTGCTGCAGCGTGGTGACGACGTTCCTGGCCCGCTCGTCCACCAGGGCCGGGTCGATGCGGTGCACGTCGGCGCCGACCTCCTCGCGCTTGCCGAAGCGCGACTTGGCGCCGCGGCCGGCGGCCGGCTTGCCCAGCAGCTTGTCGATGAGTTTCTTGATCACATTCGGTCCATTCGCGGCGCCCGCAGGCGCCTGGTTTCATTCATCCTCGAGCATCGAGCGCACCAGGGGGATCGTGATCGCCCGCTGGGTGCGCAGCGCATAGCCGTCCAGCGCCTCCAGCAGCGCCATCAGGCTGCCCAGGTCGCGGCTGAAGCGGTGCAGCATGTAGTCGATGACCTCGTCGGGCAGCATCACGCCGCGCGCATCGGCCGCCTGGCGCAGCACCGCCCGCCGCTCGGCCTCGCTGGGCACCTGCAGCTGGAAGACGTGGCCCCAGCCGAGGCGGGTGCGCAGGTCCTCGCGCAGCGGCAGGTCCGCCGGCGGCAGCGCGCCGGCCGCCACCACGCCGCGCTGCAGCGCCTGCGCCTGCACGAACCAGCTGAAGGCGGCGTGCTGCTGCTCGGCGTTGAAGCGGTCGACGTCGTCCATCAGCACCGCGGCCCAGCGCTCGTCGAAGGGCGGCGGGGCGTGGACGTCCGGCCTCAGCCGGCCGACCACGGCGCCCTGCGCGCCCAGCGCGGCAGCCACCGATTCCAGCAGGTGCGTCCTGCCGCTGCCGCCCTCGCCCCACAGGTAGGTGGGCACGGGCGAGTGCAGCGCCGTCCTCGCGCCGTCGCCGGCCCACAGCTGCAGGTGCCGCAGCGCGGCCTCGTTGGCACCCGGAAAGAAGCTGGCGAAGCTCGGCCCGGTCTGCAAACCGATGTCGAGCGCAAGCTGCTTCATGCCAGGGTGGAACGAGGGGAAAGAACGACCGGGCGGCGCCGGGGGCGGCCCTAGAATCACCGGGAATTCTATCGGGCCGCCCCGCACCGCCGCGTGGCCGGCGCGGCCCCGGCCTTCTTCCTCCTGTCGCCCGCCACCATGACCTCCCCCGCCCCCACCCCGCTCAGCTACAAGGACGCCGGCGTCGACATCGACGCCGGCGACGCGCTGGTCGACCGCATCAAGCCGCTGGCGAAGAAGACGCTGCGCGAGGGGGTGCTGGCCGGCATCGGCGGCTTCGGCGCGCTGTTCGAGGTGCCCAAGCGCTACAAGGAGCCGGTGCTGGTCAGCGGCACCGACGGCGTGGGCACCAAGCTCAGGCTGGCCTTCGAGTGGGGCATGCACGACACCGTCGGCATCGACCTGGTGGCCATGAGCGTGAACGACGTGCTGGTGCAGGGCGCCGAGCCGCTCTTCTTCCTCGACTACTTCGCCTGCGGCAAGCTCGACGTCGACACCGCCGCGCGCGTGGTCGGCGGCATCGCCAAGGGCTGCGAGCTGTCGGGCTGCGCGCTGATCGGCGGCGAGACGGCCGAGATGCCCGGCATGTACCCGCCGGGCGAGTACGACCTGGCCGGCTTCGCGGTCGGCGCGGTGGAGAAGTCGAAGATCCTCACCGGCCGCGACGTGAAGCCCGGCGACGTGGTGCTGGGCCTGGCCTCGCACGGCGTGCACTCCAACGGCTTCTCGCTGGTGCGCAAGGTGATCGACCGGGCCGGCGCCGATGCGCCCGCCACGCTGGACGGCCGGCCCTTCCGCGAGGCGGTGATGGCGCCGACGCGGCTGTACGTGAAGCCGGTGCTGGCGGCGCTGGCGAAGCATCCGATCAAGGCCCTGGCCCACATCACCGGCGGCGGCCTGCTGGAGAACATCCCGCGCGTGCTGCCCGAGGGCACGGCCGCGCACCTGAAGAAGGGCAGCTGGCCCGCGAGCGAGCTGTTCGCCTGGCTGCAGAAGGTGGCCGGCATCGACGACATCGAGATGAACCGCACCTTCAACAACGGCATCGGCATGGTGGTGGTGATCGACGCCGCCGAGGCCGCCGCCTGCGCCGCCACGCTGCGCGCCGAGGGCGAGACGGTGCACGAGATCGGCACGATCGCCGAGCGCGGCGACGGCGCGGCCGTGGTCGTGGCCTGAACCTGCCGCCGGGAGCCCTCCACGCGCACCCGATGACGACGCCGCCCCCGACCCCCCTGCCGGCCGCGGCCGCGCCGACCCGCGACCGGCCGGCCTCCCGCTGGGTGGTCGGCGCCAGCTACGTGCTGATGGGCGGCGCGCTGCTGGGCATGCTGCTCAACCACCTGCTGGTGGGGCTGCTGGCGGTGTGCGCGGGCTTCCTGGCCACGCGCACCTTCGTGCGCGGCGTGGTGCGGCTGGCCGGCCGGCTGATCGCGCGCTTCTCGCCCGCCGACGCCGGGCGCGCGCTGCCGGCACGCATCGAGACCTTCATCCAGGCGCTGACCATCGTGGTGGTGGTGGCCGCGCCGATCGCGCTGCTGGCGCTGGGCCTGTCGCAGGCGCGCGAATTCGTGGTCGACGCGCCGCAGCAGTACCGCGAACTGCTCGACTACGTGGCCCGCACCATCCTCGAGCTGCGCGAGAAGCTGCCGCCCGACCTGGCCGGCTCGCTGCCGGCCGCCGCCGGCGAGGTGCAGCACATGGTGGCCAACTACCTGCGCACCCAGGCCGGCTCGCTGGCGCTGGCCGGGCGCGCCTGGCTCACGGCGCTGCTGTTCGCCTACGTGGGGCTGATCGTCGGCGGGCTGGCGGCGGTGGCCCGGCCGCCGGCGCTGCGCCAGCCGCTGGCGGCGCAGATGCACCGGCGCATCACCGTCTTCGGCCAGGCCTTCCGGCAGATCGTGGCGGCGCAGTTCTGGATCGCCGCCTTCAACACGGCGCTGACGGCGATCTTCCTGCTGTTCATCCTGCCGATCTGGAAGCTGCAGCTGCCCTACACGCCGGCGCTGATCACCCTGACCTTCCTGGCCGGGCTCATCCCCATCGTCGGCAACCTGCTGTGCAACGTGGTGATCACGCTGGTGGGCCTGTCGGTCTCGCCGCTGACGGCGCTGGCCTGCCTGATCTTCCTGATCCTGATCCACAAGGCCGAGTACGTCATCAACGCCAAGGTGGTGGGCAGCCGCACGCACATCGCGGTGTGGGAGCTACTGGCCGTGATGTTCGCGGCCGAAGCGGTGTTCGGCCCGGCCGGGCTGGTGGCGGCGCCGCTCTTCTACGCCTACCTCAAGAAAGAGCTGCAGGCGGCGCAGCTCGTCTGATCCCGCATGGACGAGCTCGCCGCCCCGCTCGTGCCCCGCACCGGCACCGGGGCGGGCGACGACGAGGCCGCGCTGTTCGACGCCCTGCGCGCACGCGCGGGCCGGCTGATCCGCCGGGCGCCGGAGCCCGGCGAAGCGGCGCGCTGGCATCCCCACGTGCTCGGCGGGCGCAGGCTGCGGCTGGCGCTGCCGATCACCTTCACGCCCTACGCCTCGGCGCGGCCCTGCTCCGCACGCTGCGGCTTCTGCTCCGAGAACCTGCGGCCGCTGCGCACGCTGGTGCCGGCCGCGCGGCTGCGCCCGGCGGCGGACTATTTCGACGGGCTGCAGCGGGCGCTGGCGGCGCTGCACGGGGTGCCGCTGTCGTGGTCGCTCTCGGGGCTGGAGAACACTGACGATGCGGCCTGGCTGCTGCGCCTGCTGGAGGTTCTTCAGGACGCGGAGCGCGCCGGCATCCCGGCGCAGGAGCGCGTGCTCTATTCCAACGGCGCCGGCTTCGCGCAGGCGCGCGGCGCCGAGCTGCGCGGGGCGCTGCAGCGCTTCGGCCTGGGCTGGATCGAGCTGTCGCGCCACCACCACGCGGGTGAGGCCAACCAGGCCCTCATGCGCTTCCGCCCCGGGCTGGCGATCGCCAACCAACCGGTGTTCGAGTCGGTGGCGCGCACGCTGGCATCGTGCTTCCCCGTGCGGCTGATCTGCCTGGTCCAGCAGGGCGGCATCGCCTGTCCCGACGACGTCGCGGCCTATCTCGGCTGGGCGCGGCGCTGCGGCGCGGGCACGGTGGTCTTCCGCGAGTTCTCCCGCCTGGACGGCAGCTACCGCGACAACGCGACGGCCCGCCACCTGGCCGCGGCGCGCGTGCCCATGGCCCCGCTGCTGCGCGCCTGCCTGGACGACCCGCGCCTGGGCCGCCGCTGGGAGCTGCTGTCGCTGACGCAGGGCTACTACTTCCGGAACCTGCGCGTGCGCACGGCCGAGGGCATGGAGGTCGTCTTCGAGTGGTCCGACTACGCCGCCATGCACCGGCGCCATGCCAGCGGCGACGTCTACAAGCTCGTCTACTTCGCCAACGGCCAGCTGTGCGCGGGGTGGGACCCGGGGCAGGACGTGCTGCTCGACACCGCCCGCCTGCCGGGGCCCCTGCATGGATAGCCGCAGCTGGATGCGCCTGGCGGCGGAGCCCGCGGCGCACCGCCTGCCGCCGGCGCTCGCGGCGCGCGACCCGATGGGCGGGCGCGACATCGGCTGGGTGACGCAGATGCGGCCCTTCGTGCAGCACTTCAGCCGGCCGGGCGAGGTCGTGTTCGACCCCTTCGCCGGCGCCGGCACGACGCTCCTGGCCGCGCGCCTCGAAGGCCGCGACGCGCTGGGCTGCGAGGTGGACGCCGCGCGCGTGGCGCTGATCGGCGAACGCTTCGCGCAACTGGGCCTGGCCCCGCCGCGCGTGCTGCCGGCCTCGTGCGACACGCTGGTCGGCGACGCCCTGCCGCCCTTCGACCTGTGCCTGACGAGCGTGCCCTACTTCGGCTGCGACTGGCCCGGCGGCGAGGCGGCGCCCGCGCAGCTCTACGCCAGCGACAGCTACGCCGCGCACCTGGCCGGCCTGCGCTCGGTGTTCCACCGCGTGCGCGAGCGGCTGCCCGAAGGCGGCTTCTGCATCGCGATGGCGGAGAACCTGCGGCTGGGCGGCCGCACGCTGCCGCTGGCCTTCGACCTGGCGCGCCTGCTCGGCAGCCTGTTCGTGCTGCAGGAGGAGCGGCTGATCGTCTACGAGCGCGGCGCGTCGCAGCCGCTCGCCGCCTTCGACGCGCGCACCGACCGCAGCCACGAGTACGCCCTCGTCTGCCGCAAGCAGCGCGCGGCGGTGGACCTGCCTGCCACCGCCGCGTTGCTCGAATCGCTGCGCGCCGAGGGCCACCGCTTCACGCTCTACGGCAGCTTCGCGCGCTGGCTGCACGACCCGGCCTCCGTCACGCCGGCCGACGCCGACATCCGCGTGGACGCTGGCGACGCCGCGCTCGGCGACCTGCTGGCCAGCCTCGCGGGGCGCGGCTTCGCGCTCCAGAGCTGGGGCGAGCCGGTGGCGCTGCCCCTGGTGGCGGCGCTCTACCGCGGCCGCCACTACTTCCGCGCCGAGCGCATCGACCGGCAGGGCGCCCTGGTGCGGCTGGACATGGGCTACGAATAGCGGCGCGGCAGCCGCGCCGGCATGTCCTGAATTGATCGAGAATCGTCCGATCGGCGGCAGGACGCCAGGATGAAGCCGAAGAACAATCGGCCCTGATTCACCACCATCGCCCGGAGCCCATGCCATGAAGACCTGTCTGATTGTGATCGACGCCCAGGAGTCCTTCCGCCACCGCCCCTTCTTCACCGAAGCCGACCTGCCCGCCTGGCTGGCTGCGCAGAACGCGCTGATCGCCGGCTGCACCGCCGCCGGCGTGCCCGTCCTGCGGGTCTTCCACGTCGACGGCCCCGAGACGGCCGACAACCCCTTCGCCGAGGCGTCGGGCCAGGTGCGCCCCATCGACGGCCTGGCCGGCTTCACGCCCGCCGCCACCTTCGTCAAGCACCGCCACAGCGCGCTGGTCGGCACCGGGCTGGACGTCTGGCTCACCCGCCACGGCATCGGCCGCATCATCGTCAGCGGCATCCGCACCGAGCAGTGCTGCGAGACCACCACGCGCCATGCTTCCGATCTGGGCTGGCAGGTGGACTTCGCGCTCGACGCGACGCTCACCTTCGACATGACCCAGCCCGACGGCCAGCCGCTCACCGCCGCGCAGATCAAGGCGCGCACGGCCACCGTGCTGCAGGGCCGCTTCGCCCAGGTCTGCACCGCCGCGCAGGCCCTCGAGCGCGCCGCCGGCGCCCTGCAGGCCGCCTGAGGCGCGCGCCGCCATGCTCGAACTGCGCCCCGCCTGCGAGCACTGCAACACCGCGCTGCCGCCGGACTCGGCCGAGGCGCGCATCTGCAGCTTCGAGTGCACCTTCTGCACCCGCTGCGCCGACACGCTGCTGCAGCAGGTGTGCCCCAACTGCGGCGGCAACCTGGTGCCGCGGCCGATCCGCCCCGCGCAGGACTGGACCGGCCACGGCACCTCGCTCCAGCGCCACCCGGCCGCGGTGCAGCCCAGGCACCGCCCGGCCGACCTGGCGGCGCATGCCGAGCTGCTGCGGCGCCTGGCCGCCCGCCCGCCCGAGGCGCGCTGAACCGCCCCGACGAAGAACGAGCCATCGAGGACCCGCCTTGGACCCCGCCCCGCCCGCCAGCCCCTTCGCCCCGCTGCCGCCCGGCCCCTGCTACGCGGTGATCTTCTCGTCCCAGCGCAACGGCGAGGACGGCGCCGGCTACGAAGCCACCGCCGAGCGCATGGTCGCGCTGGCCGCGCAGCAGCCGGGCTTCCTCGGCGTGGAGAGCGCGCGCGGCGCGGACGGCTTCGGCATCACCGTCTCGTACTGGGCCAGCGAGGCGGCGATCGCCGCCTGGCGCCGCCATGCCGAGCACACGCTGGCCCGCGAGCAGGGGCGCACGCGCTGGTACGAGGCCTTCCAGCTGCGCGTGGCGCGGGTGGAGCGGGCCTACGGGTCGGCACCCGCCGCACCCGCTTCCACCGCTTCCCCCTCTGCGGACGGCGGCTGACGCGCCCATGCCGCGCCTTCCCCGGGACCTGCCGGCGCCGCCGCCCATCCGCGTCGTCTTCGCCCTGCTGCCCGACAGCCTGGCGCTGGACTGGGCGGGCCCGGCGGAGGCCCTGCGCATCGCCAACCAGCTGCTCGCCGCCGCGGGCCGCCCGCCGCGCTTCGACCTCGAATTCGCCGCCCCGCAGCCGCAGATCCGCAGCTCGGTGGGCGTGCAGCTGGCCGGCCTGGCACCGCTGCCCGCGGCCTGGGACGCGCGGCCGGCCTGGATCGTCCTCGTCGGCCAGCCGGGCAACCGCATCGACGTCGCGGGCGAGGCGGCCCGCGCGCTGGTCCACTGGCTGCGCGGCCAGCGCCTGGCCGCCGGCCGGCTGGAGCTGCTCACGGTGTGCGCCGGCACCGTGCTGGGCGCGCATGCCGGGCTGCTGGCCGGGCGCCGCGCCACCACGCACCACCAGCACCTGGGCGAGCTGGCCGCCGCCGAGCCCGGCTGCGACGTGGTGGCCAACCGCGTCTTCGTGACGGACCCGCCCGTCTACAGCAGCGCGGGCGTGACCACCGGCATCGACCTGGTGCTGCACCGCATCGGCGCACTGTGCGGCGAGGCCCTGGCCGCGCAGGTGGCGCAGACGATGGTGATGCCGCTGCGGCGCGGGCCGCACGACCCGGAGCTGTCGCCCTTCCTCGCCCACCGCAACCACCTGCACGCCGCGCTGCACCGCGTGCAGGACGCGGTGAGCGAGCGGCCGCAGGCCGGCTGGACGGTGCCGCGCATGGCCGAGGTGGCCCACACCTCGCCGCGCCACCTGACGCGCCTGTTCGTGGAACACGCCGGCATCGCGCCGCTGGCCTGGCTGCGGCGGCTGCGGCTGGCCGTGGCGCAGGTGGCGCTGGCCTCCGGCGACAACGTGACGCGCGCGGCCGAGGCGGCGGGCTTCGGCTCCGACACGCAGCTGCGCCGCGCCTGGCGGCAGTTCGGCCTGCCGGGCTCGCCGTCGGCGGCGCAGGCGAGCGCGCGTGTAACCGAATAAGACGGCAGCGCCCCGGCGCCGGAGGGCGCTCCTAAACTGCGGGCGCCGCCGGCCGCGGCGCCTCCTGCCTGCGAGATGCCCGCGGCGGCCGCACATCACCACAAACGACACAACGCTCAAGGAGACCCCCTCATGCCCTTCCGCCCCAGCCTCCTGGCCAGTGCCCTGGCGCTGGCCGCACTGGCCGCGTGCACCACGCCGCCGCCGGCCGACACGGCCGCGGCCGGCGCCCCCCCGCCCGCCGCCGCAGGCACCGCCGCCGCGCCGGCCACCACCGCGGCAGCGCAGGCCGCCAGCGCCGCCTACGACTTCGACATGGACATCTTCCATCCCGTGGCGGCGCGCAACGGGATGGTGGCGACGGAGCAGGAACTGGCCACGCAGATCGGCCTGAACATCCTCAAGGCCGGCGGCAACGCGGTGGACGCCGCGGCGGCCGTGGGCTTCGCGCTGGCGGTGGCGCTGCCCAATGCCGGCAACATCGGCGGCGGCGGCTTCATGATGGTCCACGACGCGAAGAGCGGCAAGGACATCGCGCTGGACTTCCGCGAGGTCGCGCCGATGAAGGCCACGCGCGACATGTACCTCGACGACAAGGGCAACGTGATCGACGGCAAGTCGCTCTACACCCACTACGCCGTGGGCGTGCCCGGCACCGTGGCGGGCCTCGAGCATGCGCTCAAGGCCTGGGGCACGATGCCGCTCGCGCGCGTGGTCGCGCCGGCCGCGGCGCTGGCCGAGAAGGGCTATCCGGTGAGCGAGACGCTGGCCAAGATCCTGCAGCAGGAACAGAAGAACATGGGCAAGTGGCCCGCCACGCGCGCCATCTTCTGGAAGAACGGCGCCCCGCTCCGGCAGGGCGACCTGCTGGTGCAGAAGGACCTGGCGCGCTCGCTGCGGCTGATCGGCCAGCAGGGTGCCAAGGTCTTCTACGAAGGCGAGATCGCCCGCAGGATCGCGGCCGAGATGGCGCCGCACCCCAACGCCATCACCCTGGACGACCTGCGCAGCTACAAGGTGGTGGAGCGCGCGCCCACGCGCGGCACCTACCGCGGCTACGAGATCGTGACCATGCCGCCGCCCTCCTCCGGCGGCCCGCACCTGGTGCAGATCCTCAACATCCTGGAAGGCTCGCCGCTGGCGCAGTGGGGCCCCAACAGCGCGCGCACCATCCACCAGATCGCCGAGGCGAGCAAGCTGGCGTACGCCGACCGCTCCGAGTACCTGGGCGACCCGGACTTCGTGAAGATCCCGCTCGCGGGCCTCACGTCGAAGAAGTACGCCGCCTCGCTGGCGCAGGCCATCGACCCCAACCGCGCCCGCCCCGGCAAGGACATCAAGCCCGGCAAGCCGCAGCCCTACGAGAGCGACCAGACCACGCACTACTCGGTGGTCGACAAGGCCGGCAACGCGGTGGCCGTGACCTACACGCTGAACACCAACTTCGGCAGCGGCATCGTCGCCAAGGGCACCGGCATCATGCTCAACAACGAGATGGACGACTTCTCCGCCAAGCCCGGCGTGGCCAACGCCTACGGCCTGATCGGCGGCGACGCCAACGCCGTCGGCCCGAAGAAGCGCCCGCTGTCGTCGATGACGCCCACGCTGGTGCTGCAGGGCGGCAAGCCGGTGCTGGTGACGGGCAGCCCCGGCGGCGCGCGCATCATCACGACCGTGCTGCAGACCGTGGTCAACACCATCGACTTCGGCATGAACCCGGCCGAGGCCGCCTCGGTGCCGCGGGTGCACCACCAGTGGACGCCCGACGAGCTGCGGGTGGAGAAAGGCCTTTCGCCCGACACCGTGGCGCTCTTGAAGCAGCGCGGCCACAACGTCGCCGTCAAGGCCAGCATGGGCCGCACGCAGACCATCCAGATCCGCGACGGCATGCTGTTCGGCTACTCCGACCCGCGCAATCCGGACGGCAAGACGCTGGGCTACTGAACGCAGCGGCGCGGCGGGCGCCTCACGAGGCCGAGGCTGGCGCCGCCACGGCCGGCGGCACCGGGGCGGCATCCGCCGGCGCGCGCCGGATGCGCGGCCCCAGGCGGGCGAGCACGTCCTCATCCCTGTGTGATCGGCAGGTCGATCGATGCCTGGCAGCAGCAAGACAGGCGGGCATGAAAAAAGGGGCGTGCATGGCACGCCCCTTTTGCTGGGTGCTGGCTTGCGGCGCGGTGCCGCGTTCAGGCCATCAGGCCGCGACCTTGTCCGCCACCTCGGTGTAGTCCTCGATCTTGTCGAAGTTGAGGTACTGGTAGATCTTGTCGCCGTTCTGGTTGATGACGCCGATGTCCGCCATGTACTCCTCCCGAGTCGGGATGCGGCCGAGCTTGGAGCAGATGGAGGCCAGCTCCGCCGAGCCGAGGTACACGTTGGTGTTCTTGCCCAGGCGGTTGGGGAAGTTGCGGGTGCTGGTGGACATGACCGTCGCGCCTTCGCGCACCTGGGCCTGGTTGCCCATGCACAGCGAGCAGCCGGGCATCTCGGTGCGCGCGCCGGCGTTGCCGAACACGCCGTAGTGGCCTTCTTCGGTGAGCTGCTGCGCGTCCATCTTGGTCGGCGGCGCGATCCACAGCTTGACCGGGATGTCGCGCTTGCCTTCGAGCAGCTTGGACGCCGCGCGGAAGTGGCCGATGTTGGTCATGCACGAGCCGATGAACACCTCGTCGATCTTGGCGCCGGCCACGTCGGAGAGGGTCTTCACGTCGTCGGGGTCGTTCGGGCAGGCCACGATGGGCTCGTGGATGTCGGCCAGGTCGATCTCGATGACGGCGGCGTACTCGGCATCGGCGTCGCCCTCGAGCAGCTGCGGGTCCTTCAGCCAGGCTTCCTGCGCGGCGATGCGGCGCGCCAGCGTGCGCGCGTCGGCATAGCCCTCGGCGATCATCCACTTCATCAGCGTGATGTTGCTGTTGATGTACTCGATGATCGGCTCCTTGTTCAGGTGCACCGTGCAGCCGGCGGCCGAGCGCTCGGCGCTCGCGTCGGACAGTTCGAAAGCCTGCTCGACCTTCAGGTCGGGCAGGCCCTCGATCTCGAGGATGCGGCCGGAGAAGATGTTCTTCTTGCCCTTCTTCTCGACCGTCAGCAGGCCCTGCCTGATGGCGTACAGCGGGATGGCGTTGACCAGGTCGCGCAGCGTCACGCCGGGCTGCATCTGGCCCTTGAAGCGCACCAGCACCGACTCGGGCATGTCCAGCGGCATCACGCCGGTGGCGGCCGCAAACGCGACCAGGCCGGAGCCGGCCGGGAAGCTGATGCCGATGGGGAAGCGGGTGTGCGAGTCGCCGCCGGTGCCCACGGTGTCGGGCGTCAGCAGGCGGTTGAGCCAGGAGTGGATCACGCCGTCGCCCGGGCGCAGCGAGATGCCGCCGCGGTTGGCCATGAACTCGGGCAGCTCGTGGTGCATCTTCACGTCCACCTTCTTGGGGTAGGCGGCCGTGTGGCAGAAGGACTGCATCACCAGGTCGGCCGAGAAGCCCAGGCAGGCCAGGTCCTTCAGCTCGTCGCGGGTCATGGGGCCGGTGGTGTCCTGGCTGCCCACGCTGGTCATGCGCGGCTCGCAGTAGGTGCCGGGGCGCACGCCCTGGCCTTCGGGCAGGCCGCAGGCGCGGCCGACCATCTTCTGCGCCAGCGAGAAGCCCTTGCCCGAATCCACCGGCGCCTGCGGCAGGCGGAACAGGGTGGAGGCCGGCAGGCCCAGCGCCTCGCGCGCCTTGGCGGTGAGGCCGCGGCCGATGATCAGCGGGATGCGGCCGCCGGCACGCACCTCGTCGAACAGCACCTCGCTCTTGACCTTGAACTCGGCGATGACCTGGCCGTCCTTCAGGGCCTTGCCCTCGTAGGGGCGCAGCTCGATGGTGTCGCCCATGTTCATCTGGTTGACGTCCAGCTCGATCGGCAGCGAGCCGGCGTCTTCCATCGTGTTGTAGAAGATCGGCGCGATCTTGGTGCCCAGGCAGATGCCGCCGAACTTCTTGTTGGGGATGAAGGGGATGTCCTCGCCCGTCCACCACAGCACACTGTTGGTGGCCGACTTGCGCGAGGAGCCGGTGCCGACCACGTCGCCGACGTAGGCCACGGGCAGGCCGCGGGCGACCAGGTCCTGGATGAACTTGACCGGGCCGCGCTTGCCGTCTTCCTCGGGCTCGAAGGGGGCGCCCTCGCGCTTGTTCTTGAGCATGGCCAGCGCGTGCATCGGGATGTCGGGGCGCGTGGTGGCGTCGGGCGCGGGAGAAAGGTCGTCGGTGTTGGTCTCGCCCGGCACCTTGAAGACGGTGAAGGTGATGCTCTGCGGCACTTCGGGGCGGCTGGTGAACCACTCCGCATCCGCCCAGCTCTGCAGCACGGCCTTGGCGTTGGCGTTGCCGGCGTCGGCCAGTTCCTTGACGTCGTGGAACTGGTCGAACATCAGCAGCGTCTTCTTCAGGCCCTCGGCGGCGACGGTGCCGACCTCGGCGTCCTTCAGCAGGTCGATCATCGGGCCGATGTTGTAGCCGCCCAGCATGGTGCCCAGCAGCTCCGTGGCCTTGGCCCGGCTGATGAGCGGGCTCTTCTCGGTGCCGTGCGCCACGGCCGCCAGGTAGCTCGCCTTGACCTTGGCCGCGTCGTCCACGCCGGCCGGCACGCGGTGCGTCAGCAGGTCGAGCAGGAACTGCTCCTCGCCCGCGGGCGGGGCCTTCAGCAGCTCGATCAGCTCGGCGGTCTGCTTGGCCGACAGCGGCAGCGGCGGGATGCCGAGCGCAGCGCGCTCGGCGACGTGGTCACGGTAGGCTTGCAACATCTTCTTTTCTCCAGACGATCATCAAGAGGCAGCGGCGGCGTTGCTAGCAAGACGCGCGCCGCGCCCGTGGGGTGAGGGCTCTACTTCTTGCCCTTCGGCGCGCTGGTCGTCGTGTCGACGTCGCCGAGCAGCGAAGGGGGCGGGTTCTTCTTCATTTCCTCGGCAAAGGCGGCCTGCGTGGCGACCTTGCATTCGTCGGCCAGGCGCTGGCCCTGCTTCTGGCTCATCAGCATGGACTTGTTGCCGAGCTGCAGCCACATGGCACCGCGCTGGGCGTCTTCCAGGCGGATGGCGCCGGTGCGGCTCTCGACCGGGTGCATGCGGTAGTTGATGCCGGCGTGGATGAGGCGGAAGTAGCCGGTCTTCTTCGGGTCCGGCTCCACCTTCACTCGATCGCCCAGTTCGCAATCCACGTCGCCGGTGTAGACCTTCTGCGACACCTGCAGGTCGGCCTCGCTCAGGTCGGCGTAGGGGCCGTCGTCCACGGCGATGGGCTGCTTCTCCTCGACCTTCTTGATGACGCGCTTGGGCACGACCTTCTGCGTCACCTTCTTGGCGGCGGTCTTGGCGCGCTCCTTCAGGGGCGGCTTGGCGGCGTCGGATTGGGCGGCAGCGCCCAGGGGCAGGGCCAGGGCGAGTGCGGCCAGGAGTGCGGTGGTCTTCATGGAGTGATGTGTGCTTGGATCAGTGGGTTGGGCTGGCGCTGCCGGGCTCGAACCAGGCCCGCGCCTGCACAGGAAGCGCACGCCCCGTGGCATGCGCCCGCGCCAGCACCTGCCAGAAATGGCGGTAGCTCGCGCGGTCGTGCAATGTGCCATCAAAACTGACCGGGGCCCACTCGGCCTGGGCGGCCAGGGCGACTATCTTTGTAGCAATGTGAATCTGTTCCTCGTCCGGCGCGAAAGCCTCGAGGATGGGGCGGATCTGCCCGGGATGGATGCTCCACATGCGCGTGTAGCCGAACTCGTTCGCCGCGCGGCCGGCGGCGGCGCGCATCGCCTGCGCATCGCCGAATTCCGTGACCACGCAATGCGAGGGCACCTTGCCGTGGGCGTGCGCGGCGGAGGCGATCTCCAGCTTGGCGCGCACCACCAGCGGGTGGCTGAACTGGCCCTGCACGCCCATGCCCGCGGCCGGGATGGCGCCGCCGTGGGCGGAGACGAAGTCCATCAGCCCGAAGCTGAGCGACTGCACGCGCGGATGGGCGGCGATGGCGAAGGCGTTGTGCACCGCCAGCGGCGATTCGATCAGCACGTGCAGCGGCAGCGCCGTGGCACCGGCGGCGTCCACGGCGGCGACGGCCGCCTGCACGTCGGCGATCGACTCGACCTTGGGCACCATCAGGTGGCACAGGCGCTGGCCGGCCCGGCCGGCGATGGTGGCGACGTCGGCCTGGAAGGCCGGATGGTCGACCGGATGCACGCGCGCCGCCACCCGCATGCCGGGCGCGGCGGCCAGCGCCAGCTCGGTCACCAGGGCGGCGTGCTCGGCCTCGCCGCCGACCGGGGCGCCGTCCTCGCAATCGAGCGTCACGTCGAACACGCAGGCACCGAACTCGGCCGCCATCTCGGCCTGCAGCGCCAGGCTCTTGCGCATGCGCGCCTCGACGCCGGAATAGTGGTCGCACACCGGCAGCGTGACGGCGCCGGCCTGCGCACCCAGCAGCACTTCGGCGGGGTGCGCAGCGCTCATTGTGGAATACCTTCGCCCTGCCGGGCTGCGGTGCGAGCACCTTCGGGCGGCCGTGCGGCGCTCATGCGGGCCTCCGGGCCACGATGAACATGCGGGGGAAGGCGAGCAGGCGCCGGCCGTCCGTGCGCGGGGCGTAGGCGGCCTCGATGCCGCGCTCGTACTCGGCTAGGTAGCCGGCCCGCAGCTCGGGCGGCAGCGGATCGACGAAGGGCCGCAGGCCGGTGCCGCGCACCCATTCGACGATGGCCGCGGCCGAGGCCATGCGGTGCTGGTAGACGGTGTGCCAGACGTCGATGGATTCGGCGCGCGGCGCCAGCAGGTCGTAGTAGCCGCCGATGGGCAGCAGCTCGGTGCGCACCCGGTCGGCGTCGCCGATGTGCGCCGCCCAGGGGGCGCGGCCGGCCAGCTCGCGCATCAGGCGGTGGGTCGGCTCCTGCCGGTTGTCGGGCATCTGGATGGCCAGCACGCCGCCGGGAGCCAGCAGGCCGAACAGCCGCGGCACCAGCCGCTCGTGGTCGGGCACCCACTGCAGGGCGGCGTTGGCGTAGATCAGGTCCGGCGCCGTGCCTTCGGGCGCCCAGCTCGCGATGTCGCCCGGCTCGAAGCGCGCCTGCGGCAGCCGCTGGCGCGCCTCGGCGAGCATGGGCTCGGAGGTGTCGATGCCCAGCACCTGCGCGTCCGGGAAGCGCCGGGCGAGCAGCTCGGTGGAGTTGCCGGGGCCGCAGCCCAGGTCGACCACGCGGCCGGCCCGGGGCAGCGGCACCCGTGCCAGCAGCTCCGCCGCGGGACGGGTGCGCTCGTCCTCGTAGCGACGGTAGAGCGCGGGGTCCCAGTCGACCATGTGCCGGCCTCCTTGCTGCGGATCAGAGCAGGTGCTTGACGCCGTCCTGCTCGCCCTGGAGCTCGGCCAGGGTCTTGTCGATGCGCTCCTGGCTGAAGGCATCGATGTCCAGGCCCTCGATGATCTTGTACTTGCCGTTCTCGGTGGTGACCGGGAAGCCGAAGATCACGTCCTTGGGGATGCCGTACTCGCCGTTGGAGGGCACGCCCATGGTGACCCACTTGCCGTTGGTGCCCAGGGCCCAGTCGCGCATGTGGTCGATGGCGGCGTTGGCGGCCGAGGCGGCCGACGACAGGCCGCGCGCGTCAATGATGGCGGCGCCGCGCTTGCCCACGGTGGGCAGGAACACGTCGGCGTTCCAGACCTGGTCGTTGATGAGGTCCTTGACCGACTTGCCGCCGATGGTCGCGAAGCGGTAGTCGGCGTACATGGTGGGCGAGTGGTTGCCCCACACGGTGAGCTTCTCGATCTCGCCGACCTTGCCGCCGGTCTTGGCGGCGATCTGGCTGGCGGCGCGGTTGTGGTCCAGGCGCAGCATGGCGGTGAAGTTCTCGCGCGGCAGGCTGGGCGCGCTCTTCATGGCGATGTAGGCGTTGGTGTTGGCGGGGTTGCCGACCACCAGCACCTTGACGTCGCGGCTGGCGACCTTGTCCAGCGCCTTGCCCTGGGCGGTGAAGATCTGGGCGTTGGCGGCCAGCAGGTCGGCGCGCTCCATGCCGGGGCCGCGCGGGCGGGCGCCCACCAGCAGGGCGTAGTCGGCGTCCTTGAAGGCGACTTCCGGGTCGCCGGAGGGGATCACGCCGGCCAGCAGCGGGAAGGCGCAGTCCTCCAGTTCCATGATCACGCCCTTGAGGGCCTTCTGCGCCTTCTCGTCCGGGATCTCCAGCAGTTGCAGAATGACCGGCTGGTCCTTGCCGAGCATCTCGCCGGAGGCGATGCGGAACAGGAGGGCGTAACCGATTTGACCTGCGGCGCCGGTGACGGCAACGCGGACGGGCTTTTTGCTCATGGGAAGACTCCAGGAATGAGGAATGAAGGCGCAGGGCCGCCCCGCAAGGGGCACCGGACGCGCGCGGCGCCATCGCTTGCCCGGCGGACCGGCCGCCCGGCGCTGCACGTCTGAACCGGCGCGCATTCTAGGCCGAAACCGTGGCGCCTGTCTTATGTCTTATATAAGATTGGGGCCCGCGGACGCTGCCGCGCCCCTCCTCCACGTCCATGTCCGACCCTCTTGCCGCCGAACCGGCCGCACCGTCCTTCAGCCCGTTGTATCAGCAGATCAAGTCGCTGATATTGCAGCGCCTGGAAGCGGGCGAATGGAAGCCGGGCGAACCCATTCCCAGCGAGATGGAGCTGGCGGCGCGCTTCCGCGTCAGCCAGGGCACGGTGCGCAAGGCGATCGACGAGCTGGCGGCCGACAACCTGGTGGTGCGGCGCCAGGGCAAGGGCACCTTCGTCGCCACCCACGCCGAGCAGCATGTGCAGTACCGCTTCCTCAAGCTGGTGCCCGACAGCGGCACGCCGGCGCAGGAAGGGCCGGCCGAGCGCACCATCGTCGACTGCCGGCGCCTGCGCGCCAGCGCGGAGGTGGCGCGCGCCCTCGGCCTGCGCACCGGCGACCCGGTGCTGCAGGTGCGCCGCGTGCTCGCCTATGCCGGCGTGCCGACCATCCTGGAGGACCTGTGGCTGCCCGGCGCGCCGTTCAAGGGCCTCACGGCCGAGCGCCTGGACGCCTGGCACGGCCCGATGTACGCGCTCTTCGAGACGGAGTTCGGCGTGCGCCTGGTGCGCGCCGAGGAGAAGATCCGTGCCGTGCTGCCCGACGCCCAGCAGGCCCGGCTGCTCGACGTGCCGATGGGCACGCCGCTGCTGAGCGTGGAGCGCGTGGCCCACACCTACAACGACGCGCCGATGGAGCTGCGCCGCGGCCTGTACCGCACCGACACGCACCACTATCGCAACGAGCTGGGCTGACCGCACCGCAACGCGACATGAATCCGGCCCAGGCGCCACCGCCATCTTCTGCTATCAAATGCGCAGCATCCGAGCACATTGGTGCGATGAGCCCGGCATGACGGGTACGCGATGGTGCATTGCAATAGAATTTTCGACTGTTTGCATATTCGCCCCCCGCAGTACAAGCCGCCCCTTCGAATAAACAACGAAAGCCTCCCCATGACAGAGCTTGCAACACCACCACGGCCCCGCCGCGAGTTCCGCAACATCAACGTCTTCAGCGACCTCACCGGCTACCGCCTCCCGCCCGCCGGCATGGTGTCGATCCTGCATCGCGTCAGCGGCGTGGTGATGTTCCTCCTGATGCCCTTCATCATCTGGATGTTCGACACCTCCGTCTCCTCCGACATTTCCTTCGCACGCTTCAAGGCCGCCTTCAACAGCGGCCTTGGTTTCGTTCCGGGGTGGTTCCTCAAGCTGGTGGCGCTGGCGCTGATCTGGGCGTACCTGCACCACTTCTGCGCCGGCCTGCGCCACCTGTGGATGGACGTGAGCCACGCCGCGGTGAGCAAGGAATTCGGCAAGAGCTCGGCCCTCGTGGTCCTGGCGATCAGCCTCCTGCTGACCGTGGTGTTCGGCGCCAAGCTGTTCGGCCTCTACTGATCACCGGAGCACCTTCATCATGGCAGTGAACTACGGCTCCAAGCGCACCGTCGTCGGCGCGCACTACGGCTTCCGGGACTGGCTCTCCCAGCGCGTGACCGGCGCGCTGATGGCCCTCTTCACCCTCATCGTCCTGGCCCAGCTGCTCATCGGCAGCGGCCCCATCGGCTACGACAAGTGGGCGGGCATCTTCGCCTCGCAGTGGATGAAGGTCCTTACCTTCACGGTGATCGCCTCGCTGCTCTGGCACGCCTGGGTGGGCATGCGCGACGTCTGGATGGACTACGTCCAGCCCGTCGGCATCCGGCTGGTACTGCAGATCTTCACCATCGTCTGGCTTGTGGGTTGCGCGGGTTGGGCCATTCAAGTGCTCTGGAGAATCTGATGCCCCCACGCTCTTCGTTTCAAGTAATCGCCGCCCCCCAGGGGGGCGAGGCCTCCCTTGGGGCGGCCCGGCAGGAGTCCTGAGCCATGACGTACACCAAGGAAAAGATCAACAAGCGCAAGTTCGACGTCGTCATCATCGGCGCCGGCGGCTCCGGCATGCGTGCCTCGCTCGAACTCTCTCGCGCCGGCCTGAACGTGGCCTGCCTGTCCAAGGTCTTCCCCACCCGCTCGCACACCGTGGCGGCGCAGGGCGGCGTGTCGGCCTCGCTGGGCAACATGTCCGAGGACAACTGGCACTACCACTTCTACGACACCATCAAGGGCTCCGACTGGCTCGGCGACCAGGACGCCATCGAGTTCATGTGCCGCGAGGCGCCCAACGTCGTGATCGAGCTGGAGCACTTCGGGATGCCCTTCGACCGCAACCCCGACGGCACCATCTACCAGCGCCCCTTCGGCGGCCACACCGCCAACTACGGCGAGAAGCCCGTGCAGCGCGCCTGCGCCGCGGCCGACCGCACCGGCCACGCGATGCTGCACACGCTGTACCAGCAGAACGTCAAGTCCAAGACCAACTTCTTCGTCGAGTGGATGGCGCTGGACCTGATCCGCGACGCCGACGGCGACGTGGTCGGCGTGACCGCGATCGAGCTGGAGACCGGCGAGCTGTACGTGCTGCAGGCCAAGGCCGTGCTGCTGGCCACCGGCGGCGCGGGCCGCATCTTCGCGGCCAGCACCAACGCCTTCATCAACACCGGCGACGGCCTGGGCATGGCGGCGCGCGCCGGCATCCCGCTGCAGGACATGGAGTTCTGGCAGTTCCACCCCACCGGCGTGGCCGGCGCGGGCGTGCTGCTCACCGAGGGCTGCCGCGGCGAGGGCGCGATCCTGCTCAACAGCAACGGCGAGCGCTTCATGGAGCGCTACGCGCCGACGCTGAAGGACCTGGCGCCACGCGACTTCGTCTCGCGCTCGATGGACCAGGAGATCAAGGAAGGCCGGGGCTGCGGTCCGAACAAGGACTACATCCTGATGAAGCTCGACCACCTGGGCGCCGACACCATCCG